>Ga0256834_1000292_pt1 | contig 36676 bp, 35 predicted proteins | sample 4281140metaG_FD_190536 | JGI IMG/M metagenome (GOLD analysis project Ga0256834, IMG submission 190536) | Hydrothermal vent microbial communities from East Pacific Rise, Pacific Ocean - 4281-140 | ecosystem: Environmental > Aquatic > Marine > Hydrothermal vents | place: Pacific Ocean: East...
ACATTCTCAAAGGTAATCAGGCGTGTAGGTTGAGAGTTCCATCCCAATTTTTCTTCTTTTTTTCCATAAATGATACCATCTAAATTTGCAGGCACCAATAAACTTGAAATGCCTTTTGGGCCTGCTTCACCCGTGCGAGCCATTAAAACCAACACATCGGTAGAACCAGCTCCTGAGATAAAAGCCTTCGAGCCATTAATAACGTATTCATCACCATCGAGAACAGCAGTGGTTTTCATGGAAGCCGCATCCGAACCTGAACCTGGTTCGGTTAAACAATAGGATGCAAGTACTTCACCCGATGTCAGTTTCTCACCCCATTGTCCTGCTAGTTCAGCGCCAGCAAAACTGGTGACCATCCAAGCACACATATTATGTATGGTTAAAAAGGCTGTGGTTGATGTGCAGTGCTGTGACATTTCTTCAAAAATTATGGAAGAATCAAGACGAGATAAGCCTAATCCACCGTATTTTTCTGGTGAGTAAAGTCCCAAAAAGCCCAATTCACCCGTTGCTTTTATAACATCAATAGGAAATATAGCTTCAGCATCCCATTGAGCAGCATTAGGTGCCATCTCACTTAAGGCAAATTCTTTAGCCGCTTGTTTAAAAGCTAATTGATCTTCAGTTAAATTAAAATTCATGTTGTCCCCATGGTTGGTTAAGGAACGCAGAGATTCGCGGAGTTCTCGCAGAGGAACACAGAGATTTATAAAAATATTCCTCTATGTTTCTCTTCAGTTCTCTGTACATCTATGTGTTCCTTAGTGTCTTTACTTTTTTAAAATAATGGATAAATTCTCTAATTATTCGAGCTTATCTAAAGATTTTAATGTTACTTAATTCAGTTACTTTAAAATCACAATTCGTTCTTTGTTTAAGATTATTAAGGAACGCAGGATTTTGAGAAGTTCTTGCAGAGGTGTGCAGAGTTTTTATAAAATATTTTCTCTGCGCTTCTCTGTGCATCTCTGCGTTCCTTAGTGTTTTTACTATCTTAAATTAATCGATAAATTCGGTGCGTGGTGTCCGTCTGGTATATCACTTTCGAACCAACGTGATGTGACGGTTTTAGTTTCTGTGTAAAATTTAACCGCTTGTTTACCATAGGCGTGTTGGTCACCATAAAATGATTTTCTCCATCCTGTGAATGAGAAAAATGGTAATGGAACTGGTATTGGAATATTTACGCCAACCTGCCCTACCTTAATTTCATGTTGGAATTTACGTGCAGCAGCTCCTGAATTGGTAAAAATTGAAGTACCGTTTCCATAGGGATTATCATTAATCATTTTTATGGCATCTTCGATACTTTCTGCATGCATTAAACACAAAACAGGCCCGAAGATTTCATTTTCATAGATTGACATCTCGGTGGTTACATCGGTAAATAAGGTTGGACCCACGAAGTTTCCATTTTCATAACCCTCTGGCTGACAATTGCGTCCATCGAGTAATAAGGTAGCGCCAGATTCCACACCTTCGGTGATTAATCCTTCTACACGTGTTTTGGCTTGAGGATTAATTAATGGACCATAAGCCGATGATTGATTTTTCCAATAATTTGGTTTGAGTCTTTCCATCGCAGCTTTAATGTCATCTTGCCACTGCTTGGCATCGCCAACAAGCACACAAACTGAAATACCCATGCAACGTTGTCCAGCAGCACCACAGGCAGCACCAACAAGTGCATTAATGGTTTGATTTTTATTGGCATCAGGCATAACAACTAAGTGATTTTTTGCACCCGTGAAGGCTTGTACGCGTTTTAAGTTATCTGTTCCTGTTTTGTAGATGTGCTCACCTACACCAACTGAACCAACAAACGAAATAGCTTGCACATCATCGTGGTTTAATAATTGGTTAACTTGATCTTTACCACCGTGTACCACTTGTAACACTTCACGAGGGAAACCCGCTTCATAAAACAGTTCTGCCAACATATTGGGTGTTTTAGGGTCTTGTTCGGATGGCTTTAATACAAATGTATTGCCACAAACAACCGCTAATGGAAACATCCACAGTGGAATCATTGCAGGGAAATTAAAGGGTGTAATACCCACACAAACACCTAATGGTTGTATTATGGAATAAGTATCGATGCCATTTGCGACATTTTCTACGTATTCACCCATCATCATGGAAGCAACACCGGCAGCATGTTCTGCCACTTCAATGCCGCGCCACACATCGCCTTTTGCATCTTCAAAAGTCTTACCTGTTTCTTCAGCTAGTGCCTCAGCAATGGCATCATGGTTTTCTTTTAGCAAGTGTTGGTATTTTAAAACCATGCGCGCTCGTACCGGTACAGGCACATCTTTCCATGTTTCGAAAGCTTTTTTAGCCGAAGAAACAGCGAGTTCGACTTCATCATGGGTTGCCATTGGTACTTGGTATAAAACATCTTGGGTAGCTGGATTGGTGACATCCAGCCATTGATTGGATTCACTAACCACAGCTTTGCCGTCAATGAATAGTTTGATTTTTTCTAACATAAGAGTCCCCTTATATTGTTTATTTGTAGTTGTGACTTCTTTAGAATGAGAAATCGCCCTGAAATTTTGCCAAAGATTATAACATTTAATTTCATTTGAAACTAAAATATTTTCCATTTCTCAAGCATAAAAAAAGACCGCATTAGCGGTCTTTATTCGACGAATAAATTTGACTTATCTATTTGTCAATTGGCTTATTCATTTCAATTTCAATTTCTTCAATCAACTCTTCCACGTCTTGCTCTAAAGCATCTTTACTATCGTCAATTTTTTGCTCTGCTTCTTGCACTTCACTTTTAACTTCTTCTTGAACTTCTTCAATTTTTTCATCTGGTGCTTGCTCGACTGAACTGCCTTCTTCAATAACTTCAGAATCATCTGTTAAAAATCCAAGTGTTACTTTACGGTCTTTGCGCTTTTCAATTTGCGCTTTGACTTGCTCATCTGTCAACAGCTCACGAGCTGACTGACCTAAGTGATCAAATACTTTTTTATAACTCTGGGTCAATTCATCAACCAAATCTGCCGTTTGTTCAAAATGTGAAACCACATCTTCTTGGTATTTTGTTAACTTCTCCTCAACTTGAGCCACAGACTTTGCAGAGCTTGAACCTTTTCCTGATAAGAAATACATAATTAACACGCCTATTGCAATACCTACAAGAGTCGCTGTAATAAGAAATAGTGTTTGATTATCCATTTGTTTTACCTTAAATTTATGATTGGTCTATTATACAAAACACAGTGTTAGTTTTTCATAAAATTGATGTTAACAATTGTGCCAGTGTGATTTTATTAAATAAGGGCTTGATTATTAAATTCAAGCCCTTGGCATTACTATTTTTTTGATTTTTTCTTTAACCGTTTCTTTTCTTTTTTGATTAGTTTTGTTTTTTGTTTCCTACGGAATTTTAAAATCATAAAATACAGTTCGTCTTTATAAAATAAGCGTTTCTTTTTTAATTCTTCAACATAATCATCTGAAGGCGTTTCAATTCGTTGTGCTATGCGATGCAGTTCATCATCTACATCATCGTATTCATTAAAAAACCGAAGAAAGTGAGCATTGCTCATTTTAAGGTGATGAATTTCTTTTTCATACTCTGGAAATTCATGGCGTAAATCGTGCTTTTCTCCTAACATAGTGTACCTCTTTAACTTATTTATTTAATTAACACTATTGTAAAAATTATTTAATTATTTTGATTTGACTTGGGTCAATTTTACTCAGAGATTTCTTGCACTAAAATCCATGGCACTGCAGTTATTGCCATTAAGGGTTCGTTTGTTTCACTCCAACTGATTGCATGTTCATCATGGACTCGGATAACTTGTTTATCCTTTATCCATTGTTCCATTTGCTCTGTTTTATCATTCTGAATAGCCAGTGCAACATTAATAATGTCTAATTCATTAGTCACAAATACCAACATGCCTTTGGCAAAGAATTTTTCTATTTCTTTATAAAAAACTGGGGCACATTCGCCCTTGAGCTCTTGGTAATTTTTTATGGCTGTATTTTCATTCATGGTGTGAATTATACCTCTCTTAATTAGATAAAGGAATAAATGGCGTATCAGACAATTGTTTTATAGTTGCCAAAGAGTTTGGGCGATAGAGTATTGCGTATTGAGTAAAGAGTGATTCATCCATTCTGACATCAACTCGCGCTTGAAACCAGATGCTTTGTGTTGCTATTAACTTATCCAATTGTTTAGATACATTGCCTAAGTTTAAATATTGTATCGCAGGTTGTCGATAAAAATCCTGCAAGCTTTTGTTACTTGCAGAACCATCACTAAATAAAATCAAAGCATCTTTTGTGCTTATGGTGACATCCAATGATTTTAACAGTAATGTTGGCATAGTGTTTACATTCATTTTGGTTGGCACATCGCCCTGCACTGGCAAAACAGTGACATAAGCGATAAGTCTTAGGTAGGTTGTTTTGTCTATTCCATCAATTAGTTTAAGCTCAGATATATGCATAAATGGCTGCCCTGCGGTGCGATAGGAAGGGTTCATTGATAAATACACCGTATCTTCTGCTCCCCGTGGCATAGGTGTTTGATCGGTATCCAACCAATCAATGATTTTATCAGCTAAACCAATATCCATTTCTAAGTTGAGTAATACTCTTTTGAAATAGTCTACGCTCAAGACATTAACCTGCCCTTTAATGACAAGATTATTGAGGTTAAACTTGCTATCAAAATCAGTCAGTTTGCCAGACAACATGGCATCGGGCAATTCAATACCAGCAATGGGTTGATTCCATACTTCATCATGTGAATCAAAGTGGGGTTCATGCTCAAAATCTTGGCGCATAATATCCCGAGTCCACAACAACATACCATTGGCATAATGTGTGGATTGGTAGGACGAACGGCTGTTAAACCCTCTGGCGATATCCAAAGAGTTTCTAAACCACATTTCCGTAGCAAGCAAGGTCGCAATAGTGACCACTAACAAGGCTACAAATAACGCCACACCTTTTTGCTTTTTAATAGATTTCAATAGAATACACCCATTTCATAACGTAATTTAGTATTATCTTCCATTACGATAAGAATATTTATAGATTTGAGCGGAACTAAGCTGTTAGCAACAGGCCATTGACGTGATTGGATACCAGAAACATTCACGTAGCTTATGGAAAATTCTTTAACCTCATCCAAATACTTCCTTTTTTGCCAGTGGGAAAAACTACCTAAATCCATTGTATTAATGGATTCTCTATATAAAGTATGGTCTTGACTATACCAGCGCACCCGTTGTAGTTCAGATTGTTGGCTGTTTAGTCCACTCCTATAACCATTGCGACTAAACTCAACATCAGAATAACGCCCTAAAAGAGCTGGTTTACGATTGCCAAACTCATCTTTAACAGATCGATTTGTAAACCCTAAGATGTCTTTGTGTAATTGTAAGGAGGTTAGTTGCTCTTGTCGCAACTTATCTGCAACCGCATCACTTATGTGTTTGGCATTTATTAAACCATTCAAACTAGCAAAAGAAATCGCCGAAACCACCACCATTAAAGTCATTGCAACGATGACTTCTAATAAAGTCATGCCTTTTTGTTTGAAGTTGTTTTTGATTAATGCCATTTAAACCCCACTAAACTGGCTTGTGCATAATCAAAATCAGCATCTTTGCTGACTTTAACATCCAATCGGTAAATGTATTCATTACTGCTGGGCTGTACATTAAGTTGCCATTTCCATGCCGTATTACCATTTTCTTGCACGCCATCTATCAATCCGACAACAACCTGTTGAGATTCAGAGGTGTACCGCTGCAAAATATTATTGGCAACAATTAAGGCTCTATTTTTTTCGCGCAACTGTATTAGTGTTTCGGCACGATTTGAACCAACAGTAACAATAGCAGACAATGCAATAGTCAATATGGCAAGAGCAACGACAATTTCAAGCAAGGTAAACCCCGTTTGTTTGCGTGATTTAAGCATCATCTTTATCTAGCCATTGACCTTCTATTTGCCAAGAGTCGGTCGTGTTTAATTGGTAATGGTGCTTCTTTGTTGCATCAGAAATAATCAACTCAAAAGGAGTCAACTCTCCAGTGGCATCACAACTAATCTGTGGCAATTGCAATTCTTCTTCTGGCAACACAATACGCTGACCATCAATGCTTAAAGTAAAAACCATGCCATCATTTAATTGATTTGTAGTGAGCTGTTCTGAAATAACATCAACCCACTCATTGTTGGCAAATTGACTAAAACCGTACGCATCAGTATAAAACTTTACACCATAAACTCGATTTTGAAAAGTCGCCTGATCACAGGCATATTGAATTGAATATTTTAAAATTTTACCCCGTTGTTGTAAGTTTCTTTCCACAGAACCAGAACTAATCATCTGTGCGCCTAAAGCCATCAAAATTGAAATAATCACAACAACAACTAAGATTTCAATTAAAGTAAAACCTTTACTTGGTGAACTAAACATACAATAACCAGCTAAAGCTACCAGTTACCAATATCAGCATCATCCCCTTCACCACCAGGCTGTCCGTCTCTGCCCATGGAATAAATATCAATAATGCCATGATTGCCTGGATTGAGGTATTGGTATTCATTTCCCCATGGGTCTTTAATCATGCGCTCCAGATACCCTCCTGTTTTCCAGTTTTTAGCCAATGGTTGCCCACTGGGTTTTGAAACCAAAGCATTTATCCCTTGTGCTGTGGATGGGTAACTAAAATTATCAAGTTTATACATGCTTAAAGCTGTTTTCAACTCTTGCACATCTGATTGAGCGCGTGCTACCCGAGCTTTGGCAGGTTGATCGAGAAACTGTGGGACAACAGTAATGGCTAAAATACTTAGAATAACCACAACAATAAGAATTTCGATAAGGGTAAAACCGTGTTGAGTATTTGATTTCATGCAATTGATTCAGTCTAAAAAATAGATTATAACGTAAGCCGTCCAATTCAACAAAGCATCATCTAGGTTATTTTTTCACCACCCCTATTAGGAGCGAGCATTAGGCAAGTAAAAAAACCTGATTTTCGAGAAAGCAATACTTCACTAAAAACCAAAAACTTGGAGTTTATAAAAATAATGTGAGAACAATTTACCAAATGGAGTAAAACTAAAATACTTAAAAATTGGCTCTCAATGAGATTGCCACGTCGTTCCTCCTCGCAAAGACGTATTTTTTAATTACGCTATGTCGCCGGTGCCTCTGTTCGATTTAATTTCTAAAAGGTAACAAACAAACATAAAATTACTTCCCATCCAAAAAATTCTTCAGCATTTGATGACCATGTTCGGTTAGAATACTTTCAGGGTGGAATTGCACACCTGAAATTTCGTATTCTTTGTGTTTGAAGCCCATAATTTCATCGAAATCACCTTGTTCATCTTGGGTCCATGCAGTAATTTCTAAACAATCGGGTAAGGATTCTTTTTCGACCACTAATGAATGATAACGAGTGACTGTCACTGGGTTTTCTATATTTGTGAAGACATTAGTTTTGTTGTGGTAAACTTTTGAGGTCTTGCCGTGCATAATTTCTTTAGCGCCAATAACCTTACCACCAAAGACCTGCCCAACAGACTGGTGCCCCAAACAAACACCCAACAAAGGTGTATGACCAGAGCATGCTTTAATCATTTCCATGGATATTCCTGCCAAATCTGGATCACATGGTCCTGGTGAAATCACCACCTGAGAAGGATTTAATGCCATGGCTTCTTTAACAGTTAACTCATCATTTCTAAAGACTTTAACTTCACAACCGAGTTCACCAAAATATTGCACTAAATTGTAAGTGAATGAATCGTAATTATCTATCATCAATAACATTATAGCTCTCCCTTTGTTGCGATACTAACTGCATTAAATACTGCTTTGCCTTTATTTAAGGTTTCTTCCCATTCTTTGGTTGGATTACTATCAGCGACCAATCCTGCCCCTGCTTGAATATGTAGCATCTCATCTTTTATCACGGCTGTGCGAATAGCAATAGCCCAATCCATGTCATCGTGCCATCCCCAATAGCCAACAGCGCCAGCATAAACATTACGTTTGACTGGTTCTAGTTCAGCAATGACTTCCATGGCTCGTACTTTGGCTGCTCCTGATAATGTGCCAGCGGGAAATACTGCCTTTATTATGTCTATATTATCTTTATCTTCTAGCAATTTACCTTGAACTTCTGAGACTATGTGCATAACGTGCGAATATTTTTCTATGATCATTTTATCAACTAATTCAACCGTTCCTGTTTGAGCTACGCGTCCAATGTCATTTCTACCTAAGTCAATCAGCATTAAATGTTCGGCTAATTCTTTTGGGTCATTAAGTAGTTCTTTGGCTAATGCTTCGTCTTCTTGTTCGGTTTTACCACGAACACGTGTACCTGCTATTGGGCGCAAGGTAACGGTATCACCTTCTTTACGAACCAAAACTTCTGGTGATGAACCGACCACTTGGTAATCTTCAAAGTCCATAAAGTACATATATGGGCTTGGGTTAGATGCTCGAAGTGCGCGGTAAACATCTAAAGGACGTGCATTAAATGGTGTACTCATGCGTTGAGATAGAACCACTTGCATGATGTCTCCAGCTTTAATTAAATCTTTGCACTTATCTACAGCCTGTTCGAACTCAACTTGAGTGAATGACATTTTGACATCGGATTTCTTAATGGTTTTTTGGTTTATGGTTTCGGCGTAACCTGTTGATCCGCTTCGTAATCTATGCGTGAGTTCATCCAATCTCTTAAGCCCCTTTGCATAAGCCATATCATCTTCAGGGTTGGCATGTATGATTATCCAAACCTTACCTGCCAAGTTATCAAATACGGCAATCTCTTCGGCAACCATTAAATTAACATCAGGAATATTCAACTCATCTTTGGGTGCTTTGCCTTTAAGTTTATCTTCGATATGCTCGATTATTTCATAACCAAGATAGCCAACCAAACCACCATTAAATGCAGGAAGTTCGTCAATCTTGGGCACTTTATATTCGTCCTTAATAACACGTAATTCATCCAAAACATTATCACAAGAATAACTTTCTTCAATTTCACCCAGCACGTATTTGGTTATTTGGTTATCGCGTGCGACATAGTTAATATCGGCTGACAAACCAATTATCGAATAACGTCCCCAACGTGAACCACCAACAACCGATTCCAACAAAAATGTATTTTTACCATTGGCTAACTTTAGCCAAGCACTTAATGGCGTATCTAAATCCGCTGAGACACAGCGATACATAGGAATGCGATTAAAGCCTTGATCGGTAAATTTATTGTATTGTTGTTCGGTTAACATGTTCTTGGTTTCTTTTATAAAAAATTAATTTGAGCTTCATTGTATGAAATGCAAGATTTAAAGGCTAAGAAAATTTATAAATTTAGACATAAAAACATTCATACACTATAATTTCATGGCTTTATAGAATACTAATCGTAATATATGACTTACTACCCAACTTTACACACGCTCCGAGGTTTTGCCGCTTTGTGGGTTTTGCTGTTACATTCTTGGATTTTCAGTGGTCAACAGTCATTAATTTTTGCTGGATTTTTAAGTTTTGGATGGGTTGGCGTGCATTTATTTTATTTATTATCTGCTTTTTTATTGGGTAGTATTTACTTTCAAAACTATCAAAAAAGCACATGGAAGCTGTCTTATTTTTATAAAAGACGCTTTCTTAGGATATTTCCAGCCTATTACTTTCAGTTAGCCATCTTATTGCTTCTAAGTGTTATTGGAGTCTATTATAAATTTCCACCTATACAGAACCTTATCGCACACTTGTTCTTATTTTTAAATTTACCTCCAACTTTTGATGCACCAATGAATGGCGTATGGTGGACCTTACCCATTGAGTTTGGCTTTTATTTAATCTTGCCATTACTGGCAAAACTATTGATTAAGTTTGGTGTTTATTGGTTTTTGATTCTAGTATTTGTAATAACTTACCTATATAGATATACAATTTTTACAAATATGCATGATAAACCAATTATTGAGATTTCAAATGTCATTGGGCAATTGCCTGGTGTATTGATGGTATTTTCTATTGGCTTAGTTTCTGCTTTTTTACTCTCTAAAAATAACAATATTTTTAACAGGCTACAAAATTCATCAGTTACTATAACTGCTCTGATTTTATTGTTTATATGGGCAAATGTTTTATTAAATACAGAGAATTATTGGTCTGGTAGCCACTTGCTTTATTTTTGGGACAGTGTAAATGCATTCTTGATAATGGTATTAATCTTGAGCATTTACCAATCTCAATCAAAAATAATTGCCAATAATGTTCTGGTTTGGCTAGGTAAAGTGAGCTATGGAATTTACTTATGGCACCTACCAGTCATCTTGATTAGTAAAACATACATTCATTCTTTTTACCTTATGTTTGCTGTGACTCTTCCTATAACACTGGTATTAGCTTCAATATCCTATTATTTTGTGGAAAAGAAATTTTCACAATTAAAATCTTAGAGACCATTGCATAACTTTTATATAATGAGATAATGCTTTTTTTACCATTATAAAAAAGTACATACATGACGAATCAGAAAAAACTGTTTATAACCTCCGCCCTTCCCTATGCTAATGGCAACCTTCATTTAGGTCATATGCTTGAGCATACGCAATCTGACATATTTGCTAGAGTGCATCGAATGTTGGGGCGACAGGTTCGTTATTTATGTGCAGAAGATGCTCACGGTGCGCCTATTATGTTGCGTGCAGAAAAAGAAGGCGTTTCCCCTGAAGAGTTTGTTGAAGGTACTCGCAAAGAACATTGGGAGGTCTTACAGGGCTTCAATATTTCTTATGATCATTTTCACACGACGCATTCACCTGAAAACCAAGCAATGGTTAATCGTATTTATAAAGGCTTAAAAGACAACGGTCATATCGATACTAAAGTTGTTGAACAGTTATTCGATCCTGAAAAGAAAATGTTTTTAGCCGATCGATTTATCAAGGGCGAATGCCCTAAATGTGGCGCCCAAGACCAATACGGTGATAACTGCGAAGTCTGTGCTGCCACTTATAATGCCACCGAAGTGATTAATCCACGTTCAACAATTTCAGGTGCTACACCCATTATTAAGGAATCCTTACATTATTTTGTTAACCTTAAAAACTTTGAGGAAATGCTCAAAAAGTGGATGAACAATGGGGCTTTGCAAGATCAAGTGATAAACAAACTCAAAGAGTGGTTTGATATGGGCTTACAATCGTGGGATATATCGCGTGATTCACCTTATTTTGGCTTTAAAATTCCGGGTACTGAAGATAAATACTTTTATGTATGGTTGGATGCACCTGTGGGTTATTTGGGTTGCTTAAAGTATGTCTGTGAACAAAATGGTGAAGATTTAGAAGACTGGATTGCTCCTGATGCCAATACCGAAATGGTGCATTTTGTCGGCAAAGATATATTGTATTTCCACAGCTTATTTTGGCCTGCGATGTTGTATGGTTCTGGCATTAAAGTTCCTGATGCGGTTTATGTTCATGGTTTTGTTACCGTCAATGGTGCAAAAATGTCTAAATCACGAGGCACTTTTATTAATGCTTCAACTTATTTAAAACACCTACAACCAGACTATTTACGCTATTACTTTGCATCTAAATTAAATGATAAAATTGTCGACAGTGATTTGAACATGGAAGACTTTGTCACTAAAGTTAATTCAGATTTAGTTGGTAAGATAGTCAATATTGCCTCACGTTGTGCTGGCTTTATCAAAAAGAAATTTGATAACACATTATCAAGTGAACTGCATAATCCAGAGCTGTACCAAAAATTTATCAAGGCATCGGATGAAGTAGCCGAACTTTTCATCAAGCGTCAGTATTCAAAAGCGATTAGAATCATTATGACCTTAGCTGATGAGGCGAATGTCTATATTTCTGATATGGCACCTTGGCAAGCGATTAAAGAAGATGACCGTCAAGAAGAAGTGCATCAAGTATGCTCAACTGGCATTAATTTATTTCGCGTACTTATTTCGTGGTTGTCACCTGTTGTACCAGATACGGCAGACAAAGCAGCAAGCTTTTTGAATATTAACTTTAATGATTGGCATGCGGTCAAACAACCCTTACTAAATCATGAAATCAATAAATTCAAGCCACTCATTACACGCATGGAATCTGAAAGCATTGATAAAATGATGGAAGATTCTAAAGAAGACTTAAAATCATTAGAACCAGAAGTCCAAATCACCGGTCCATTAGCCAATGATCCAATCAGTGATGAAATTGCCTTTGATGACTTTGCCAAAATTGATTTACGTATTGCTAAGATAATTGATGCACAGCATGTAAAAGGGGCTGATAAACTATTGCAACTAACTCTCGATTTAGGCGGTTTGACTAAAAACGTCTTTGCAGGCATTAAGTCTGCTTATGCACCTGAGGATTTAATTGGTAAACATACTGTAATGGTAGCAAATTTGGCCCCACGCAAAATGCGTTTTGGATTGTCTGAGGGGATGGTACTTGCTGCTGGGCCTGGTGGCGAAGATTTATATATTTTAGAGCCACACGAAGGTGCACAGCCTGGCATGCGTGTTAAATAACAAACAACAGGATTAAATTTATGAAAAATATAATTATTCTATTACTTATTGTAATGAGCTTAAACGTCTCAGCTAAACGTTTAATTGAAGGTTATGGCGACTTTAAACCAGTTGCCAATACTTCTTTTAAAACACCTAAAAAAGTGAAGGCTGTATTTGATGTCTATACTTCCAATGAAGACAATGAAGAACTCAACCGAGGCATTAACACCGTTGCACGATTTTTAAATATGCACATTGATGCAGGTGTAAAGAAAAAAAACATCAAAGCAGCGTTAGTGATACATGGTAAAGCAGGTAAAGATATTTTAACTAGTGTTGCTTACGACAAACGTTATATCGTAAACAATCCAAATGCCGAACTTTTGAAAAAACTTCATGATGCAGGTGTACAAATCATAGTTTGTGGTCAAACGGTTGAATTTCGCGGCTATAAAAGAGATGAAATATTAGACTTTGCTGATGTTTCTTTATCAGCAATTACTGCTTTAATCAGTCTACAATCACAAGGGTATCAGTTAATCACTTTTAATTAACATGAATGAACTAGAAGATAAAATAATAGAAATCGAAACCAAACTCGCTTTTGCTGAAGAGTCTATTGAGCAACTCAATGATGTCATAGTTTCACAACAAAAAATGCTAGATAAACTTACAAGACAGATTCAGTTACTGGATAAGAAAATCGAAGATGAGTCACAGAATTGGCAACAAACTAATCCTGTTGATGAGACTCCACCGCATTACTAATTTTTCCCGCTTTTTTGTCAGTTCTTCTTCGCTTGAAAAATTGTTGTATGAGTTTTGAACAATCTTGCTCTAAAATTCCACCAATAATTTTGACATGGTGATTATGGTAGGGTTTATCAAAACAATTTTCACAAGTTCCTGCCATGCCAGTTTTTTTATCATATGCCCCAAATACCACTTGCTCAACTCGTGCATGAACAATCGCACCCACACACATCATACAGGGTTCTAAAGTCACGTATAAAGTTGTATTGACTAAACGGTAATTTTTAATACTTTTCCCAGTGTTTTTGATGGCTTGAATCTCTGCATGTGCCGTTGCATCGCTGTGATTAACGACTTGGTTATAGCCACTACCGATGATTTTATTATCTTTTACAATAACTGCGCCAACTGGTACTTCATCAACCAACTCAGCTTGTTGGGCACACTCTATCGCTTTAGTCATCCAATATTCATGACTGTGCACAATTTTTTCTCCACCATTTGAATGCCATAAACAAAAAGAATAACGGTATCAGCAGCAACAACACAACGCTCATCACAATCAATTGCGTTTGGGTTAAAAACAATTGAGTGTTTTGATTGATTTGTACCGGAATATTGATGCGGTTATCGTGATACAACAACCAATCAACCATGCGTTCAATCATACTTTTATTGGCTGCCGCCTTAAGATATTGGTTACTGACAAAATCACTGTCGCCAACGATAATTAATCGACTTTTGGACAGCTGCTGAGCCACCGCGATGGTTTTATTATTATCGTTAGCAATAAAAACATCAGCACCATCTAAAACAATTTCTTTTGCCTCGGCAATAAAGATAGGTTGATTAAAATTTTGCGTAATAGCATGTTGTGGGAATTTCGAGAGGTAAGCACTGCTCTTTTCACCTTCAATCATGACCTTATCTCCAGACAAAGACCCCAATGCTAATTCTAAACTCACTTGATTGGCGTCCACGTCATCTAGCCATAAAAGACTCATGCCATTTTCCATCAACTGTGTGATGTAACCCACCATTTCACTAGACAGAATTTCAACTGGCTTAGCTAGAATCAGCAGTTTGACATTCTCTGGTAAGACAATGCTGTTATTTAACGACATTCGGGCAATATTAAATCCATTTTTTTTCAATTGAATCAACAACTGAGACAAACCCGTATCTGACTCATCCCCAATGGTTTTCATGCCAAAGTTTTCAGCAAAGACAACCCATTCATCCGTTTGGTTGATTAAACGTAAAAGGCTATTACTTATAGCCGATTCAGATAACTCTGTGACATTGATTTTTTTGAGTTGACTTTGGTCTTGAAAAGACACCACCATTTCACCTTGCATAGTTATTCCATATTTTTTCACATCACTTGGGTTTGTGGTTGGATCAACAAACTCTATCTTTAAGGATGGGTTAATCGCTTTGAATGGGTAAAAGAATTTTTTTATTTTGTTGGTAATAATTGAATCTTGGCGACTAAATACGGTAAAAACCACTTGTTTGTCGTCTTTTAATTGTTTAAGAAGGTGTACCGTTTTTTCAGACAACCCTTTTGAATCACCTAACTCAAATTGTAGGTTTTGTTTTTCAACAAACACAAAGAATAGCGATAAGATACTGGTTGCAACAAAAACGCCCAAATATAATTTTATGGTATTAAAAGTCATAAAACCAACCTCTTATGTACAATGCGCACTTTGACAACCCATAAAAACACAAAAACTCCAAATATAAAATAACATACCGAAGCTAAAGGGATTGCAGTTTGACTGAATTGAAAAAAGTGATAAAAAGGTGAAAAGGTTTGCAACCAATTTTTTCCCCATTCAGCACCTAATGATGATTGAGAAATAATCAACAATGCCATCAAAACAATCAAAGACAATAAAATTGCAAAACCAGAGTTATTGACAAAACTTGAAATCATCATGGTTAATGCCAGCATCCACATCATCAACAAAAATAATCCAATAACCATCATCAGAATAGGCACCAACGGACTATGACTAATCAAAGTTAATCCGGCAATTGCCACAATCGAAGGCAGAATAAACAGCAGGCATACCAATAGTGATGCCAAATATTTTTGCCTGACGATAGTTAATTCAGAACTGTGCGATAGGTGCAATAAAGACCAGCCGTTATGATGCGACAACCGAGAAAAACTCAAACCTCCAATAATAGCCGTCACAAACAGTAAGATTTTGGCTTGTGATGAAATAAATGGCGCCAATATTCCTTGAGTAACCGTTGGTGCATCACTCATGCCTGCAAATTTAACCTGTAGAGTGGTAAATAACTCAATAGACAACAAAAATGTCCACGCACTAATAAAAGCCGTTAAACACAGTATCAACCAAATAGTTGGTGAACGTAAAAAGTACTTCAACTCAGAACGGTAAAGAGTCATAGAAGCTCCTTTGTACGTGTATGTTGCATGTATAACTCTTCTAAATCACTGTTCGCATCCAGTGCAATATCATCCAATAACCGACCTTGTTGCATGATTAACACGCGATCACTGACTGTTTGTGCTTCTGCCAAATAATGTGTCGAGATAATAACAATTGTATTGGATTTGAGTTGTTGAATTATTGCGCGAAAATCAATAATTAAATGGGGATCCAAGCCGTTCAATGGTTCATCCATGATGAGCAACTTGGGCTGAGTTAATAAAGCTTGGGCTAAGTTCAATCTTTGTCTATATCCAAGGGAAAGCTGATGGCAGCGTTTGTTCAACACCGATTGCAAGTGGCACTGTTCAATTAACTCATCACTAAGTTGCATTTGTTTTTGCACTGCTACTAGTTGCAACTGCTCTGTTACGGTTAACTCTGGTAAAATTAATGGCGTCTCTGGCATATAGCCGACCTTCTTTAAATAATCTAATCTGTTTTTATTGGGGTTAATATTATTTAACAGAATATCTCCTTGCTTGGGTACTAGATGAGCTGCCAACATTTTAAGCAATGTCGATTTACCTGCACCATTTGGTCCCAATAGCGAAATTGACTGATTGTGAGTGACAGTAAAACTAAGGTCATCAACAATCTGTTGTTGACCTAAAGAAAATCTTAAATTTTTAACGGTTAAAAGGCTATTGTCCATACGCTTAAGTACGCGATTAGTTCTCGACTCGTGAGGTAAAAGATATTATAGTATCGGTTTTAAATTAAATAACCATAAATTTATGAATATTTTTACTTTTTTGCAACATGGCTTGCTTGATTTTTCGGTATGGCAAATTATCATTACCTTATTAATCGTCACTCAAATTACTATTTTAGGTGTTACCCTTTATCTGCATCGAGACCAAACACATCGCGGCTTACAACTTCATCCCGTAATTCGTCACTTTTTTCGTTTGCATTTATGGCTAACAACCGGCATGTTAACTAAAGACTGGGTTGCCATTCACCGTAAACACCATGCTAAATGCGAAACCGAAGAAGATCCCCATTCACCCCAGTATTTTGGCATTAAAACCGTATTATATTCTGGCGTTGAACTCTATACAAAAGAACGCGAAAATAAAGAAACCATTGAAAAATACGGTAAAGGCACTCCAAATGACTGGATCGAACGCAATGTATATACGCGTTTTCATTTTTTAGGAGTTTTCATTATGTTCTTAATTGACGTGGCTTTATTTGGCGCTATTGGTATTACATTTTGGGCAATTCAGATAGTTTGGATACCCTTCTTTGCAGCTGGTGTTATTAATGGTTTAGCTCATTGGTACGGTTACCGCAACTATTCAACCGAAGATTGTTCAACCAATATTTCGCGTTTTGGTGTTATTATTGGAGGCGAAGAATTGCATAATAATCACCATGCATTCCCCTCTTCTTGTAAATTTGCCCACAAGAAAGGCGAATACGATTGGGGCTGGACAGTAATTAAGGCTTTAAATGCTATTGGTTTAGCTAAAATCAAAAAAACTGTGCCTGAACTAGAGCAATCTAGTAATGAAAATTTAGATTTAGATGCTGTAAAAGCCATGCTCACACACAAAGTCAACTTATTACAAGTTTATGTAAAAGACGTGGTTAAACCTGCTATAGCACAAGAATACGATTTACGCAGTAAACAATTAAAACAATCCTCTGATAAGTTTCTTAATTCAATGTCAATTGATTGGCGTTTTTTAGATGATGAAGCTAAAGAGCTGTTTAAACAATATATTCATACCTCACCAACAATCGAAACCATCATTAAATACCGCGATGAATTAAAAAGCATTTGGGAATCTAATGGCAAAACTTCAGAACAAATGATTGAAGCCATTAGACAATGGTGTCAAAAAGCCGAAAAAAGTGGCGTGAAAGTATTACAAGATTATGCACGTAAATTACAAACTTACCGCCTAAAAGGAGTTTAATTTGTTTCAAAAATCGTGCAAAGCCCTACTTTTACTAGGGCTTATCACTGCATCGCTTCCATCTCATGCATGGAATGCCGCAGGTCATCAGTTGATGTCTGCCATATCATGGGATTTGATGACATCAAAACAACAGGATTATTGGGTTGATATACTCAAGCACCACCCTCGATTTAAACAAGATTTTGAACAAAACATCCCTAAACAGGTCAAAAAAAATCCTCGTTATTTGAATGAGTGGATTTTTAGACAAGCAGCACGTTGGTCCGACTTGCCACGAAATTTCCAACCAAACTTAAAAGAAAAATACCACCACGGTTCATGGCATTACATCAATTATCCATTGTATTTGGATAAAAAAGTAAACACAAAATTCTTAAACCTAAATAGCAACTTTAAAGGCAAGCTCCACAACCATTTAAACAGCATCCAAGCACTCAAGGGGAATTTGGCTATTCTATCTAAGCAAGGAGCGACCAAAAGACAAAAAGCCATTGCACTTTGCTGGGTGTTACATTTGGTTGGTGATTCTCACCAACCTCTACACAGTACCGCACTCTTTGATAAACGCTATTTTCCAAAAGGCGATAGAGGTGGCAATTTAATCAAAATAAAAGGTCAAGGGCGAGTTCAAAATCTGCACTGGTACTGGGATTCACGATTGGATAATACAACCTCTTTTAGAATTATTGATTTAAAAGCAAAGAAACTAGGAGCCAAATACAAAAAACAAGGGCTAAAAAATCAAGCCAAAACAATTGCCAGTTGGTCCAAAAAAACCAACAAAATAGCAATTGAAAAAGTATATACCAAACAAGTTTTAAAGCCACACAAACAAGCAAAAAAACATAGAGCAAAACAACCAACCGTTACAATTAATGCTGCGTATGATAAAAATGCCAGAGAAGTCGCTGAAAAGCAAATTGTTAATGCCGCTTATCAATTGGTTTATTTGTTATCGTCTTTGTCGCCTTTTTGAACTGATTATAAATAAAACGATACCTGAAATGGCTGTTACTAAGACAATAAGTGAAAATATTTTAATCAACCAATTACCAAAATCATCACGCGTTTGATAATCCATTGTATGTAACATCCATAGAAAATCAAAAACTCGCCATGAATTATGACGCACTGCCGTTACAGAAGCTAACTTAGTTGAAACATAAAAAGTTGGTGATTCTGGGTAATCATAGGTAATTGCCCAAGCTGGCATGGGTTTTTCACGGTATTCATGATGAGCATTTGTATGTGTGATGAGCTCAACTGATAAAACTTGTGCTTCAAAACCTTTTACCCCATTGGCAATATCAATGGCGTTTTGTTGACTAATTTCTGGGAACAATTCTCCAGAATCACCATCAACCAAAGCTATTTTTGAATCATCTTGAGCTGTTTTGTATTTTATTTGGTAAACTGGTGTTGATAAAACCTGAATGACAGTAATTGAATGAAGAGATTTATAGTCTGTTAAGGCTTCAAGCGCTTTTTGCACAGAAATTTTAGGAGCTAATACGACTTTTGTTTTTGTATTTCGCAGGTGGTCCCCATGAATCTTATCAATATCGTTCCAAGTGAACCATATTCCACCAAGAGTCCATGCCAATAGTTGCAGGGCAACAATTAAACCAATGTAACGATGAGTCTTTCTTATTAATTGTTTTTTATTCATCGTAATAACCTGCATTTAATTTAGGTAAAAAAGTTAGTTGCCATTATTGTAAAAAAATTATTTGACAATGCTTTTCCTCACATTAATAACTTTTTAATTGGAAATAGGTTTATTATTGATTTCCCATATTTATAGAGTATCTTTCACTGTTTAAGACGTTTAAATTATAGTTTGTTAATTAACACTTTCATAGCCTTTAAATGATTTCTCTGTTACTATCCACCTAACGTTTATAATATTCTAGTGGAATTTACTGTTAATAAAACACATGACAAAACAAGCAGAACTCTTTCAATTTATTACACCTATTGTCGTTGATAATGGCAAGTTTTTTATTAATGAACTATTCCAAAGAAAATTTAACTGTGATGCACCTGATAAAACCAATCATTTAATTGCATTTTATAAAAGCCCTGGCGGAGAGATTTTACCAGTTTCTTACACGAGTTTTCTTCCCTATAAAAATATAATATTAGTTGGTGGTGCCATGACAGATGGTAATGTGATAAAAAAAATGTCCGATAAAGAAAAAGTTATTATCAGCTCTTCAGGTGGCATATATTTAAATATGTTAAGGTATGCTTTTGACCACTTTTCAGGGCAATGTGATGCTTTTTTTGGCAGAGTTAACGACCCAAGAGCCTTGGAAGTAGATTTAGCAGCTGGTTTTGAGGAAACAGACTATCAATATATCGTGGCTCACTACCATAAACCCTTGTCAAATTGGAGAAAAAGAAAACTTGGAAAAATGATAAGTAAAATAGGTCCTTTTTAAAACATCTACAAAATTATTGCTTTTAATTCTTCAACTGACTTCCAATTATGACCACAAACATACCATGGTGTTTTTCAAACATTTGTTGATTTTGTAACATATTCTGGTTCACAAGTGAAGGCAGCAATTATTTTATCCTGCTGTCTTGGAAAATACTCATCTGTTAGAAAAGAATTGTAGTGACCATAGGGGTGGGCAAATAATGGAATTTTCTTATTCTTTATTTTTGATTCAATATATTTAGAGGCCTTACTTATTTGATTATAGGCATCTTCAATTGTATCAATGACACCAAAATCACCTCTTATATTATCTTTTTGTGAGACTAGTTCAATTGTCTAATGGAAGTGATCCCACGAATGGTTTTCAATGCTAATTAATTGGAAATCTTGGGCTTCTTGCCACCATGAATCTCTCCATATTTTATGACCTGCCAAACATGTTCTTTCAAAAATATGTCGTGCTTGTGGTGAGGCTATGACAAATGAAGTTGCATGAGTTGATTGGCCCCAGTGTCTGTTTAAATTCACTCATTATCGTATAAGCAGATTTTTGAAAACCTTGAAAAGGGTGTTTCCAATCCCAGAAATCAAGTTCCGTTCCATCATCAAAAGTTAAAACTATATATTGTTTTGAATAGTCTAGTTCGATTTTTCTTTTTATGCAATTAAGTCATTTGTTTGATATTCATCACCCGTAATGTTATTGCTATGATAGGTTAAAACCAGTATTTTCATAAGTTATATATTAACATAGTCCTTTAATAGAACCATGAAAACCTCATATTTTGAGAGTTGAAAAAAACATTTTGGGATAATTTTGCAAACTATTCATTATCCAATATTCAGAATTTATACCAAATTTATTAAGCTACATTTAATCTATTCAGTATTTTACAGAACCCCAAAGTTCTTGATTGTTTTTCCAAAGTCCTAAAACATATCTTTTATATAAGACTGCAACGGGTTGATTACCTAGAGTTTCAATATAGTCTAACATTTCCTTAGGGTGTATGACATTATAGGTTACATCCATTGCATACTCGAATAATTTAGAAAATGTTTGGGAGTAAACAAATCGACTTTCATTCTCCTTTAAATAGCGAGATATTATCGTTTTCTGTTTGGGTTGCATAGCTTTTGTGGCTACAATTTGATTCCAAACAGAATCACAGTATGAACCAAGAATATCTAATTGTGCATGTTGGGCGTAAAGATTAAATTCATCGGGAGAACAAAACTGATTTCGTGCAACATCTTTTCTTTCGGAATGATTTGAGACAAACCAGTTATCTGCCTCATATTGCCACCTTTTCCAACCTATTTTGGTCGCAAGATTCCATGTTTCCATATAAATTAAACCACCAGGTTTAAGAATTCGGTTAAACTCTCGCATGTAGTTAAATAAATCTTCTTTGTCCAAATGACAAAACACAGCAACTGTATATATTTTATCAATGCTATTATCTTCAATACAAGATAAATCATTTCTTTTTAAAGCATGAAGTTCTACATTCTCAAATTCGGTTAAACGATCTTTGGCAACACTTAACATATTTTCTGAAATATCAGTACCTATCCATTTTTTACAATGTGGTGCAAGCAATTTACCAATACGAGCAACACCACAACCCATCTCTAAAACCACATCATCCTTATCAATTTTTAAAGCAGCAAGCATTTGGTCTGCTGTCCACTTTCCATTACTGATTAAGGTTTCTTCATCAGTACTACCATCAACTGCAATAGCTCCAGATTTTAATGAGTTTACACGGTTATTCCACGTATCTTTATAATTGTTTAATTCCATAATTATTTATGTCTTTGAATTTGTTTTAATAAAGTGGCAGAATAACAGATACCCTAAAGAGTTACAAACATTTTAAATAATGCTAATTAAGATTGTTAAATCAACAAATATAAACCACAAATAAAAATCTATTTTAAAATCACCTTATCAATATTTGATAACTTTTGTGCATTTTGAATGAGATCGAAACTTGGGCGTACTTTGAATTTATCTCCTAGCTTAAGATTGGAAACTATTCCCTCTTGTTCGTGATGAATATAAATACGTGCTTTTCCACGTCCATGGGTTTGTAACAATCCTTTAAGTTGGTTAGAAAACTGTTGATAATCAACAGCTGAAGTGACAAAACCTATCTTAGTGCAATAAGTTGCTATGGCTTCATTAAGCGTCAATATAGTTTTTGCTCGTATAATAAAATTTCCTGAAAAATTATCTACTCCTGCCTCGCCTTCTATAACTACGACTTCATCTTTTAGCATTTTTTCTTGGTTCTCAAAGTAAGTATCTTTGAAAAAAGTGGCTTCAATTTGCTTATTTTCATCAGAAATCATTACGGTTGCCGAATTTTCATTACGTACGCGTACAGAAGTAATTAATCCCCCAACAACCACTGCAGTGCCTTTAAAATACCTTTTCTTCATGTAATCGTTCTTATCATCGCCATCAGTGGCTACTTTTCGTGGCTCATCCTCGGGTTGCATTGCCATGACTTTTGTCACTGAATGACTACTACAGACATCAAGCCATTGCCCAAATGTACGTATTGGGTGTCCTGTAATAAAGTGACCAAGATAATCACGTTCATAAAAAAGACGTGTATTCTCATCAAATTGTTCAACATTTGGTAAAGGTATTGGCATTTCGTTAGTGTTAGCTGTTTGTACCGCCATGGTTCCAAATAAATCCACTTGTCCTGATTCTTGATCTCTATTTTTTTGCTGAGCTGCTTTTATAACACTTCCCATTCCAGTCATTAACGCATTGCGGTTAGGGTGTAACACATCAAAAGCACCAGTAAGAATAAGGGCTTCTAATGTACGTTTATTGACTTTATGTAAATCTACACGAACACAAAAATCATAAAATGAAGTGAAATCACCATGATCAATGCGATCTTGCATAACATTTTCAATTGCTCCTTGCCCTACTCCTTTAATAGCCCCCAATCCATAGACTATTGCCAAGCCGACACCAGCCTTAAAATTGTAATCAGACTCATTTACATTAGGTACTTCCACTGTGATATTCATGGATTTAACATCACCAATTAAATGCACCACTTTTTCAGTATTGTCCATATCAGCTGAAAGCACAGAAGCCATAAATTCCACAGGGTAATGGGCCTTTAACCACGCTGTTTGGTAGGCAATCAAGGCATAGGCTGCCGAGTGAGATTTATTAAATCCATAGCCTGCAAATTTTACAATTAATGAAAATATGTGGTCAGCCACCCCTCTATCAACACCACGCTTTTCTGCGCCACTAACAAACATTTCAGTTTGTTCGAGCATCACTGACTCAATCTTTTTACCCATGGCCTTACGTAAAATATCAGCTTGCCCTAATGAATAACCTGACAAGACTTGAGCAATCTTCATCACCTGCTCTTGGTACAGGATTACGCCATAGGTGGGTTTAAGTAACTCTTCAAGCTCAGGATGTAAATAATCGGGTTCTATGTCGCCATGTTTACACGCCACATAGGTATCAACCATACCAGCACCCATTGGACCAGGTCGGTATAAAGCCACCAACGCAATAATTTCGGCAAATGAATCAGGAACAAGATTTTTAATTAAACCTTTTATTCCATCGGATTCAAGTTGGAATACCGCAGTTGTTCGGCATTCTTTTAACAACTGAAAAACAGCTGGGTCATCCAAAGGTATGGTAGTAATATCAACAGGCTTATCATTGTCTTTATTAATCGCCTGAACGGCATTATCAATAATGGTTAAGGTGCGCAAACCCAAGAAATCGAACTTCACCAAGCCAATGGTTTCGACATCATCTTTGTCAAATTGACTAAGGATTCCATCGCTATGTTCATCCTTATAAACTGGGCAAAAAGCCGATAACTTATCGGGTGCAATGACAACTCCACCTGCATGTTTGCCTGTATTTCTAGTCAAGCCTTCGAGTTGCAAGGCTAAATCGTACAAATCTTTGGCATCTTCATCTGTTTCTATTTTTAACGATAACTCCGTTGATTCTTTAAGTGCATCGGTCAAATTAATACCCAAATCATTGGGGATTAATTTAGCAATACCATCCACCACAGGATATGGAAAACCCAGCACACGACCTACATCACGAATAACCGCTTTGGCACTAAGGGTTCCATAAGTTATGATTTGACTGACTTGATTTTTACCGTAAGTTTTGGCAACGTATTCGATCACTTCATCACGCCTATCCATGCAAAAATCCACATCAAAATCGGGCATGGAAATACGTTCAGGATTTAAAAATCGCTCAAACAGTAATTCGTATTGCAGCGGATCAAGATCAGTAATTTGCAGCACAAAAGCAACTAAGGATCCCGCACCTGAACCACGACCTGGTCCAACAGGAATTTTGTTCTTCTTGGACCAATTAATAAAGTCTGCAACGATTAAGAAATAGCCAGGGAAACCCATTTGCAGAATAATATCAACTTCAAATGTTAATCGGTCATGGTAATCTTGTTCGCAATAACCTTCAAACGTGCCATTTTTTAAAATGTAATCAGCCAACTTCTCCTTAGTGATGCGCCTAAAAAAACCATCAATAGTTTCGCCCTCAGGTACAGGGAAATCAGGTAAGAAATATTCGCCAAATTGAAAACTAAAATTACACCGTTTTGCTATTTCTACGGTATTTTCTAAAGCTGATGGGAAGTCATTAAATTTTGCCACCATTTCATCTGGTGTTGCAAAATATTGTTCTCGCGTATAATTTTTAGCTCGGCGTGGATCGGCGACTATCATTCCTTGATTGATACAGACACGCGCTTCGTGTGCATTAAAATCATCAGCTACCATAAACCGTGGTTCATTACTGGCAATAATCGGGACATTTTGGTGAGCCGCAAAATAGATAGTTGCATCATTGTGCCATTTTTCATTTTTTTGATTAATTCGAGCTATACTTAAATAAAATCGATTGCCAAAAATACGTTTCCACTTTTCAATTTTATCAGCAGCAGCTTCCATCTTTTTCTCTAAGATGAGATGCCCAATATCACCACGCATATTTGAACTAATGGCAATCAATCCTTCATTGTGTTCGTCAAACCATGACTCTCGCACCATTGGATTGCCCTTATGGTAGCCTTTTTGATGTGCCAAAGAAATTAATTCACTAAGGTTTAAATAACCCTGGCGGTTAATACACAATAAAATAAAGGAATAAGAGTTATCATGTTCATCCAACACCTGAACATCTGCTCCCATTATTGGTTTAATTCCAGCAGCTGTAGCTGCTTTGAAAAATTTAATGGTCGCGTACATATTATTAAAATCTGTAACCGCAACTGCAGGGACATTATTCGCCACCAATGCATCCACCATTTTGGGGAGTCGAATAGTCGAATCCACTACTGAAAATTCTGAGTGAACGTTAAGGTGAATAAACTGTGCGTGCATTAAATAATAACAATGAAATAAGGCGAATCATTTTAGCATTAAGGAGCCTCTGAAAAATAGAAAAATCTAAAGCTTCCTAAAGAACTCCTAAGAAATATCTATTTTAGGATGATTTTACTCAACACAAAACTTGTAACCTGCACCTCTTACGGTTTTAAGCATGTGTTCAAGTTTATATTTTTTAAGCGATTTACGTAAGCGCAGTATATGCACATCAACTGTTCGCAACTCTACAAATGAGCTTCTGCCCCATACATGGTTTAAAATCTGTTCTCTTGATAAAAGCTTATTTGGTGTTTTCATAAAAAATTTGATTAAATTAAACTCAGTAATACTTAAGTTTAACTCCTCATCATCAACCATAATAGTATGGGCATCTAAATCCATTCTGATTGCATTTGCCTTTAAAACATTTGATTTTTTGAAACCTATTGAACGTCGTAGTTGAGCTTTTATACGTGCCAGCAACTCTTTAATAGAAACTGGTTTTGTCATGTAGTCATCCACTCCCATTTCTAAGCCTTTAATTTTATCCTCTTCTTGGGCACGTGCCGTTAACATTAGAATTGGCATATCAGCAATTATTTCATTATCACGAATACGTTGCACCAATTCTAAACCGCTTATCTGAGGAAGACCCCAATCAATAATCGCCATATCAGGAGCTACATCATCGAATATTTTCAAGGCTTCTAATGCAGTTTTAGCCTGAAGAACGATATAACCTGTTTGCATTAAAGAAAAGGTTAGCATTTCACGAATAGCTGATTCGTCTTCAACAATAAGAATGGTATGTTTCATCAAAAACACTCTCCTTTAATGGTTTCTAAATCATAATATCGAACATGTTTTCCTTTAACTAAGTAGGTAACATATCCACAGATATTTTTGATGTGATTACCAATTCTTTCCAAGGCTTTGCCACTCCAACTCAAACGTATAAGCTTTTTTAAATCTTGTGGATTCAGTGCCATCTCATTTATCGTTTCTTTGTTGGAATTTTCACAACTTGACGGGCAAACCAGTGCAATAACTTCATTCTGACCTATACCCAAAGGGACATCATGTATTGCATGCATGCTTTCTAAGGTCTTTTGACCCGTTTTGTTATTCCTATTGTTGTTCATGTTGTTTTGCACTCCCTCATTTTATCACTTTTTCTCAAATTTTTTTGTAAATAAATAGCAGCAACCACAGGAAAAGTCATTAGCTGTCAACAACAACGCTTACCAAAGACTATATGGTATGGCAATCCAACAATAGAAACATAATATCGCCCTGCTGCCAATGCCGACAAACGCGTAATTAATACCGTTACAGTGAATAGAGTTTTAAAATTTTCATGGCTTAGTCATAACTAGCTTAATTAAGACTGCACTAATCTTAATCATCTTATATGACAGCATTATGACAAAACTATTTTATTTCACTAGATAGAAAAGATATTTTAAAACACGTTCCGTTGCCAATTTCGCTTTCAATTCCTAAAGTTGATTGGTGGTTATCGCAAATTTGTTTAACAATGGCTAAACCCAAACCTGTTGAGTTGGTATTTTTATCTCGTGAGTTATCGACGCGGTAAAAACGCTCACTTAAATGAGGTAAGTGTTTGGCATCAATTCCATCTCCATCATCACAAATCCAAAGATGAGCTTTATTGTTTTTAGTAAACCATTTTAACGAAACCTGTGTTTCGGCTTTGGTATGGATTACGGCATTATTTAATAAATTGAGGATAATACTGGTGATTTCACCTTCATTACCATTGAGCATGAGAGAAGAGTCAATATTAGCCGTAAAATGATGTTTTTGTGCTTTAGATGAGCTTTTTACATCATTAAACAAACGATTAAGCAAAGTTGGCATTTGTATTATTTCATGAGAATCTTCTAAATAGTGTTCATGTTCCATTGCTGACAGTTTCAACATGTCATTAATTATTTTTTCCATTCGTTGAGACTGTTTTTGGGCTTGGGCAATGCCCTGATGCCACGATTCTGGAATATCTTGCGCATTTTGCATCATCTCAAGGTACCCCGTAATGACAGTTAACGGCGTACGCAACTCATGAGAAGCGTTATCTACAAAAGCCTTCCGGGATTGACGTAAAGCATCTTGTTCGCTGATATCCCGTGCCACTAATAAATAACGTTTATTCGATAGCTTAACCAACTTAATATGAATTCTTTTTTGCGCATCATTGGGGTGTGTAATTTTAATTTCATTTTCAATTAACGTATTATCTAATAACTTAATGAAACCTGGGTCCCGAATAATATTACTGATTTTATTTAGACGATCTTTTTCATAAACTAAATTCAGGATATTGACTGCGGATTGATTAGACCAAACCACTTCAAAGCGCTTATTGAGTAACACTGTCGCATACGGCATGGCCTGCGCCATGGTGTTAAATTGATTGAGTAAATAATGGTTTTTCTTTTCTGTTTTTTTGTGGCTTTTATTATTGTGAATAACTAAAGTTGAGAAATCTTCCAAAATACCATGATTAAATGGGACTTTTTCTGCACTCGCCCCTTTTTCATACCAGCGGTAAAAATGAATAAGTTCAACCCACTTCCAAAGAACATAAATCAAAATCCATACTAATAAGCTCCAACTCCAGAAACCAGTGACTAACCCAGTTGTAACTGCAATTAATATAAAAATAAGCCCATAGGCCATTTCTTTTTTAAAGGAATGCTTATTCATAGAAGTATTGTAACGTCAAATCCAGCAAACTTTAGAAATAATTCTTTAACAACAAGAAATATTACCCAAATTCCGATATAGAATAGATTTTTATAACTCGCAAACTAAAAACCATAAAAGCTATATTAACTCTAGGGGATAATACAATTAAGCTTCAAAACCAAGTTTAAGTAGGTTTCCTTAAAGAGTCTCGAAAGTTTCTTTTATGCCATTTAAAAAGCCAGTTCTAGCTGTAAACGGATTATTTTTTTATCCGCTTTACTGGCTTCTTTTAATACAGAAAAATCACTCTGAATTTTTAAATTGTGTCCAACAATATATCTAGAAAGTCCAATAGTGTACTGCCTTAAGTCATTATTTAAAGTTTCTGCTTGCGGAGAAACTGTTGTAAATCTACCAGAGACTTCCCAGTTATTTTTAAACAAATAGCCCATTTGAGCATTCACCGCAGAACCCGTGTAAAATGACTCTAATAGGTTTCCATCTGTGTTGAATATTACAGGGGAACCGTTAGCTACTTTCTTATTCGCGTATTCTACCATTACTGAAAGACCATTATGCTTATACATCATATCAACAAATACTGATTCTAAGTCTCTTGTTTCAGACAAAACACGGCCTAGTTGACCGCCCGATTTAATGGCATTATTGTTGTAATCATAGCTAATACCTAAAGCTAATTTTGGGTCAGGTTCTCTTTTTAAATCAGCACTAAAGTAATCCCCCTTTCCTGCAAACTTCCCAAATGGTAAGAATTCAATTCTAGCTGTATAATCATTACCAAAATTCTCACCTTTATATATTCTTCCTTCACCTTTTGATATTGAGAATGCTTCTCTAATTAGCCAATCACCCGCATTAAAATGATGCCGGAGTTGAATACCCTCATCTCTATCAATGTTAAATCTAGAGTTCAGTAATGAACGATCAACAAACTGAAGTTTTTGAGATGAAATAACTCGTTCTCTATTTCCTGGAAGCTTTGTTTGACCAACCCACAATTTAAAATTTCCAGCAAAATTCCACTTTAGTACAGCATCAAGCATTTGTGAATTGACTAAATCATACTCTATTTTATATACAAGCTTTGGCGTAAAAGCAAAACCATCAAATTTAAATCGAGCTCTTCTAAAACGATATTTTTTTGTATACGAAGAGTCATCACTATTAAAAGTACCATCAAACCGACTTTGTAATCTCGAGCTAAACTTCATGTAAAATGAAGAATCTTTGTTCCCAAACACAACACCCTTGCCAAAAACATCTTTTGCAGAATTTTGTGCAGAAACACCAAAGACCATAATGGAAAGAATGAGCAATAAGTATGTTTTAATTTGTTTATTTATATTTTCTAATTTGAGTTGCTTTTTCACGATTTGTTTACACAGATATAAGAAGTGTGAGATTATACTTTTCTTATATGACAGTTTTGTTACAATTATGACATTAAGCGTACATAATTATTATTTGCTCTTATCATCAAATATGAACTATATTGTAAATTAAACTAGGCTGAACATACCATTTTTTAGGTTCTTGAAGTTGCTGTTGATCCTGCTCCTGAAACATCCATGATTTGTTGATAGGTATAACCTTCGTTGACCATTAATTTGGCATAATCTAATTTTTGTTCGACTGTAAATGACAGTCTTTGTTTTCTTTGTTTTGACATTTTCATACCTCGTTTTTGCCTATTATAAGGCTAAAAATGTCTCCGAGTTTATTAGACCATTACAGAGGGCTTGATTTACTCAAACCCATTCGAGAACATTATGTCTATAGTAAACTCAAAGGCTCCAATATCGTGATTGTTAGATTGTGGTCTGAAAGTTTTGTATATGTCCATGTTGACCTCAACAAGGTTAACACCTTGGTCAATAACTGTAGGATTATTAGGACTTAGGCGTAAATCTCCTATTGATGCATCTATAAACCAGTTTGTCTGTGCATTGGTGATATTGCTTGTAAGAGTTGCCTGTCCTCCATTGCGAGAGAGTATTGACTGATTTGTTAGATTGTTTGTAATTTCAACATTGTTGGTGGCTGCAAAACGATATTCGATAGCATTTGGGTATTCTATAATCACAGTATTGTTATAGACTTTTGTGTTTGGAGAGCTTTCAAGACCAATTCCAACATCATCATTGGGGGCTGTACCATCATTGTAAATCATGTTATTGCGAATAATTCCGCCTGTATTAGGGCTACTGCCAAGCCCAAAACCAATGCCACGGTCACAATTAATGATTTTATTTCTTTCTATTATATTGTTTGATGAGTTATTCCAAAAGTTGACGGCATGTTGTGCCAATTGCGAATCAGGGCTGGCTATATTTTTAAAAACATTATCACTAACAATCCAATTGTCTCCTTGGTGTACATCAATGCCACCAATATACCACTGTGGACCAAGGGTATTTGTGTATTGAAATAAACTGCATTGCACAATACCATTATCAGCACCACCATTTACGGAGTTTCCTTTAATGAAATGCTCGTAAGTGTTTTGCATCTTTACATTATGAACAAACAGGTTTTCTCCCGTAACTGCTATTGCATTGTTTGCTGTCATTTCCAGAGTTAGATCGGCGATAGTGATATTGTTTCCAACGGCATAAAGTACATTAACTGTTTCATTATTTGGGGTTTCACTCATGCCGTTGCCATGTAGTATCACTGCATCTCGATTACCTCTCAAACTCCTAATAACTAAGTTGCTTGCTGTAATATAGGGATATGAAGAAGTTGTTGCAACTTCATAAGTACCATCTTCAATTAAGATGGTCATATTTCCACCTGATGAATTGGCTTGTGAAATTGCCGCTCTAAACTCACTGGCAGTACCCACTGTTGTAATATTACCAATGGTGTAATCACATGGACTCACGGTATTACTTTCTACTTCAGCAATATTACAAGCGCAGTTAATGTTTAAAAACTCACCTGAATTAAGGATTGTATCTGAAGAACAACTGAAGCTAAACATTACCAACAACAAACACTTTATTGAATGAAAATTAAAGTTAAAGAAATAAATAGAATTTTTCATTTATTCAAAACCATTAGTGAAAATCAAACCTACCAAAGTGGTATCGGTCACAATATAACTACCATCTGGGCTAAATGCTACTTGCCAACCGTCAAATAGTACCTCCCGATCTGAAATTCTAGCTACACTCACTGGTATGAGACTGCCAATTTCAATGACAACCAGATATTCGGCTTGCTCAACAAAAGGTGCTGTACTGTTGGTACTTTGCCCTGAAGGCTGAATGTAAATATTACCTAAGCCAAACGCATCAATTCTGTTAGGGTCATTAATCGAGTACCCTGCGACAGCACCACCTCTATTATTGGAGTACCACAATTGCTCAGGTGACGGGGTTACAAACTCAAGATTTTCCCCACCAAGCCATTGCAGAGTGTGATTTTGTGGCGAGATAACTGTTGCGTTCATAACTCCTGGGATAGAAAATTTATCACCATTAATATTAGGTTGCTCCATTAGACGCATTTGCCAAGCTGATTTTAAAGTAGATGGCACATCAATATAGTCATAAATTACTATAAAATTACGGTCTCCATCTGGTATATGAACCATGGTACGTTGTGCAGTATTCACACTAAAGCGATCATAACGGCCACCGTACTCCATGCTTATGCCACGGTAGCTATTGTTAACAACTATTGACTCTGGACCTCCTTCAAAGTAGCCATTTTGGTTTACGCTAGTCCAGGCATCATAGACACGCCCATCATTCCAACCCCAATATGTTCCTTTATTTTGAAGAGGTATACTCTTTGCCGAAATAGTATCGTCATCAGGATCATAAATCCACATTCCTGAACTATGCCCAGCAGTCTCCTGGGTTTTAGAAATTCGTACTCTGGGGGCAAGAGGATTGAGTTTGCCTATATCAATCGCAAAAACACCTTCACTGCCAGGGCCGCGTCCAATATTAAGATACGGTGATCTAACATAGAGAGACACAGCATCATCTTCCCAGCTATCTTTTGAATAAAAAACCTGATCTCCCCTTATATAGCCTGCCGTAGGGATATTGAGCTCTGCTGGTGTTTTTGCTACAACACGCATATCACCTAATATCGCTCTATAAACCACCTGATAACCAGACGTACCGTAGTACTCGGTAGTATATTTTGCCAAAGCTGCAACATCTCCATCAGCAATACCTGTAATAAACTCTATTGCGGACATTATTCGAGATGACGGTTTTACCCCATCTCGGCTAGTTAAGATTGATTGTGGGCTTTTTGTCATAAAAGGAGTGCGGCTCCACATGGGTTCACCTGTGGCAGTCTCCCAAAAGGCGATAGCATGTAGAACCTCTACCCAATAGGAATAGTATTGGTTGGTATCTGAAACGCCTCCTGTATCTAGAGAAATCGTCATTAAAACATCTAAAAATCCAGAACCCCGGTTTGGCCCATAAGGTCCTACTACTCTGGTTTCTTCTTCATCATACGCCCAGTCTATTACTTCTTGCGCCCAAACATCATCTATATCATCACCAGCAATGGCAAAGGCAAGTGCTGGTAAAAAAATCTCAGGATGACGGTTGTAAACATCATTCCAGTACCAGGGAAAAGATCCTGGACCGTTTCCATCAGCATGTACGGGGTCTGCTGTTTGATGGTCATAAGCAAAATTAGCTTTTACATTAGCAAATATCTGGATCTTTTCTGGTTCAGTCAATGTATCCATAATCCAGTCAAACACCAGTACAGGTCCAAGTTTATCTGACATACGATCATAACCAAAAATTATCTGTTCACCATAATCACCAGTAAAAGCCAATAGGGTTTGTTTAGCGGATATAGCTCGGTTAAGGTCTCCAGTTAACTGGTACAAAAAGGCATTTTCAAACATTCTACCACTATCAGCTCTACTGGTAATATTAGTCATATAACTGCTATACACTGGGTCTTGCAACTTTAGGATAATATCTGGCAAGTTATCTACAGTCAGCAACAATCTTGGGTGGTCTGTGCGCACTGTTCTTTCATTTACAGGCGGTGGCGGGGTACGAAAAGTCCACGCTTGCCCGTTAACCATTACGGGTTGCTCATCTCCATTAGCAATTGCTTGCATAAAGCTAATTGATGCTCCTTTATTTGTAGCTAAGTTATTTTCAGCTTTCACTGAAACTGTAAACAATACCAAAGACAATACTGTTAGACATAAAGTTTTCGAAAAACAAATGTTTTGTTGTTGCATAGAGGCTCTCTATAGATGAATTTGTGAAATTGACATTATTATAAAATGGCATTTAAATACTTATTGTGGGTTCAATCACATTACCAATAAAAACCCCCACAGCAAGCTGCGGGGTATTTATCCCACATTTACCACAGAGACAACTGGTTGAAATCTGGCTTATATTGATTATCTATGTCTCCTTGATCTTTTACATAGTTTCTTATGATTTCTTCATCTCCGTGTTTGCCAACTGAACTCACAAAATATCCATCTGTCCATAACTCTCCACCCCAAAGTTCCTTCTTTAATTTTGGAAGCAACTTAAATATTTCTCGGGCAGTTATACTCTTTATTATTTGTACTATTTTTTTAGGGCTGTACATGGGGACTGACTGATTAAAAAAGGGCAAGCCCATCAAATAGCAAATCAAAATCAGGATGAATTGGAGTTTCTGGTTATTTCAGAACCTTATGTACATAATGATAGAGTTAATTTATAACTCAAATTAAACTTATTATTCGTTTTATCAAGACTATTGTTTGAAAAAAATAGATAATTCACTTATCTAACAATTCAACAGCAGTTTAATGGAAATAAAAGTTAATTACCTCGACAATCTTCGCCTAGAAGCCAAATTTGATGATTTTACTGTTATCTCAGATCAACCCATTCGCTATAAAGGCGATGGTTCGGCACCTGGTCCTTTTGATTACTTTTTGGCATCTTCTGCCATGTGTGCGGCTTATTTTGTACGCGTTTATTGTATCTCTCGTGATATCCCAACTGAAAACATTCGCTTATCACAAAACAACATTGTTGACCCTGAAAACCGTTACAAACAAACCTTTCAAATCCAGTTAGAATTGCCCGAAAGCATCTCAGACAAACACCGTAGAGGTATTTTACGTTCGATTGACCGTTGTACAGTTAAGAAAGTTATTCAAACAGGCATTGAGTTTAAAGCTGAAATTGTCGACAATTTAGATACTGATTCTCATCGCTTATTGTTAGAAAAAACAGATGGTTCCGAAACATTTATTGAAGGTAAAGATTTGCCTTTGGAACAAACCATCAAAGAAATGTCTGCATTAATAGCTAGTTTAGGTATGAAAATTGAGATTGCTTCGTGGCGAAATATTGTGCCCAATGTATGGTCTTTGCATATTCGCGATGCTGCCTCACCGATGTGTTTTACCAATGGCAAAGGATCCAGCAAAGAAAGTGCTTTGTGCTCAGCTTTGGGTGAGTTTATTGAACGTCTTAACTGTAATTTTTTCTACAACGACCAATATTTGGGAGAAGAAATTGCCAATAGTGAATTTGTGCATTACCCAAGCGAAAAATGGTTTAAACCCAATGCAAAAGATGAATTGCCAGATGGAATCTTAGATAATTATTGCTTAGAAATCTATAATCCTGATGACGAACTTTGCGGTTCACATTTGATTGACACCAACTCAGGCAATAAAGAACGCGGTATTTGTTCGATACCCTATGTACGTCAATCCGATGGTGAAACGATTTATTTTCCATCTAACCTGATTGAAAATTTATTCCTCAGTAATGGCATGAGTGCTGGCAATAACTTAGCAGAAGCACAGGTGCAATGTTTATCCGAAATATTCGAACGTGCGGTTAAAAAACAAATTATCGAAGAAGAAATCACCCTACCCGACGTACCACATAAAGTGTTAGAGAAATACCCAAGCATCTTAGCAGGGATTGATGCCCTAGAACAACAGGGTTTTCCTGTAGTTGTAAAAGATGCCTCACTCGGTGGTCAGTTCCCTGTTATGTGTGTGACTCTGATGAACCCCAAAACAGGTGGGGTCTTTGCCTCATTTGGCGCACATCCTAGTTTTGAAGTCGCTTTAGAGCGCAGTTTAACTGAACTTTTACAAGGCCGAAGTTTTGAAGGCTTAAATGATGTGCCCAAACCAACATTTAATAGCCATGCTGTGCAAGAACCCGAAAACTTTGTTGATCATTTTATTGATTCTACAGGCATCATCTCATGGAAATTCTTCAGCGCAAAAAGCGATTATGAATTTTGTCAGTGGGATTTTTCAGGCACCAACCAAGAAGAAAGCGATGGCTTGTTTGCTATTCTTAAAAAACTTGGCAAAGAAGTATATGTTGCAGAATTTAACGAATTGGGTGCATCGGCATGTCGAATCTTAGTGCCTGATTATTCAGAAGTGTATTTAGTCGAAGACCTGATTTGGAACAACACCAATATGGCATTGGATTATCGTGAAGACATTTTAAATATCCACAGTTTGAATGATGAAGCATTAACAAATTTAGTCGAACGCTTGGAAGAAAGCCAACTCGATAACTACATGGATATCACCACCCTAATCGGCATCGTATTCGATGAAAACACCGTCTGGGGACAACTCACTATCCTAGAACTCAAAATCCTCAGCTACCTCGCCCTGAAAAATCACGAAGAAGCCTTAGATTTAGTCGAACAATTCCTGCAATACAACGATAACACAGTCGAACGTGGTCTATTTTACCAAGCCATTCATGCCGTTTTAGTTATCACTTTAGATGAAGAATTGCAGCTTGAAGATTACCTCCCTAACTTCAAGCGTATGTTTGGTAATGAAACCATGGATAAAGTCGTTGGTTCAGTCAATGGCACAATAAGGTTTACTGGTTTATTCAAAACCAGCATGAAACTCGAAGGCATAGACAAACATTTAAAACTGATAGAAAGTTATAAGAAATTGCATAAAGCAAGGAGTAAGTCTTAAAAGCAATAACGCTAAAATCGCAAAGAAGGCGCAAAGTCCCCAAAGCTTTAATTTTATTTGAAATGATGGTCTATGCGTAGGATGTGGCTTTGCCCATCAGCAGAGTTTTAAAGACCTCGATAATTAAATTTTCTGAAAGCTATAAAAAATGATATGGATATAAGTAAGTTTACAAACATTCCAGTTAAGCAAATGGAGTAATCCCCAAATCCCGATATAGAAAGTACGATGGGGTGCAGCCTTGTTGACACTTGTCACAATGTAACATCATTTTAAATTAACCCCGTATCTATTTATCTTATCCCAAAACTGCTCCCACCGATCGCCTGACTGAACCAGAGCCCTTAATGTTAAAACAATGTGAGCCCCATGTTTCT
>Ga0256834_1000293_pt1 | contig 36652 bp, 35 predicted proteins | sample 4281140metaG_FD_190536 | JGI IMG/M metagenome (GOLD analysis project Ga0256834, IMG submission 190536) | Hydrothermal vent microbial communities from East Pacific Rise, Pacific Ocean - 4281-140 | ecosystem: Environmental > Aquatic > Marine > Hydrothermal vents | place: Pacific Ocean: East...
CATCCTTGAGCAAGGGGATAGCCTTGCCGATATCCGGCCCCTGCTGCCCGGCCTGGGAGGTGGTGAAGAACACCGGTTCCTCGATGGCGTCAAAATCGTTCTCCTCGCGCATGCGCTGCATGAGGACAGAACCCACCATGCCGCGCCAGCCTACGAAACCTACTCTTTTCATTGCATTACCTGCATTACCTGCATTACCTGCATTACCTGCATTACCTGCATTACCTGCATTATTCTGCGAAAAATTCAAAAAGCCGTCATTCCGGCGCAGGCCGGAATCCATGGGCCCCGGCCTCGGCAATTGCTCCTGCATTGCTCTAACTCCTCCATCCCTGGAGTCGTGCGCCGGGGTGACGAGAATCAATAATTATTCAATCGTAGCCCGGGTGAAGCACAGCATAACCAGGAGAAGTCCACAACGGCCAAACTGTGCGTCCAAACGAGTACCTTGTTAGAGCTTGCTTGCCAAGTTTTCAAAGAATTCTTCATGTATGTTTTTTGCTTGAGAGAATATTTTTGATCCTTTACGTAACTTATAGTCTACGCAGGGCACGGTTAATGAAGTTAGCTTATTCTCACCAAAAAATACTGATGCGTCCTCAAATAGGAATACTTGTAAAGGAAAGAAATCGTAATCCAATGTTATGACAATTAATTGGTCGAACCCCTTTACAAGCTGAGACAGCGATCTATTTTTACTGTACCTGGTTGTTGATTTAACCTGAAATAATATATCACCTCCGTTGGTATCACAGACCTTAATATCCCAAGCTTTCTCTGTTGATCTTCCGAAAACAACCGAACAATCAGTGTATTTTTCTTCTAGATATTTTTTCGCGAAGTACTCAGCAATAGTTCCTGAAGTTAACGCGCAACCAGGAAACTGCTCCGGATTTGCTTGAACTTGCTCCCATAAAAGTTCGTATGCTTTTCCGTATGCATCTAGGGCTTTATCAATATCTGACTCTTCTACCATGATTCACTGAGACTCTAACCCTGTTTACAGGGCCGCAACCACGGCATCGCCCATTTCCTCGGTGCCTACTTCACGCATGCCCTCGGCCATAATGTCCCGGGTACGCAAGCCGTCATCCAGCACCTGGTTCACCGCCGCCTCGATACGCTCCGCCATGGCCACTTCGTCCAGGCTGTAGCGCAACATCATGGCCACAGACAAAATAGTCGCCAGGGGATTGGCCAGATTCTGCCCGGCAATATCCGGGGCGGAGCCGTGGATGGGTTCGTACATACCCTTGCCATTCTCGTCCAGTGAGGCCGAGGGCAGCATGCCGATGGAGCCGGTGAGCATGGCTGCGCAGTCAGACAGGATATCGCCGAACATATTGGTGGTGACCATGACATCGAACTGTTTGGGTTCCCGCACCAGCTGCATGGCGGCGTTGTCCACATACATGTGGCTCAGCTCCACATCCCTGTAGTCCTTTTCCATGACTCTGGTAGCCACTTCCCGCCACAGCTCGGTGCATTCCAGCACATTGGCCTTGTCCACAGAGCACACCCGGCCGCCACGCTTGCGAGCGATATCCCCGGCCACACGCAGGATGCGTTCAACCTCGCTCTCCCGGTACACCAGGGTATTGAATCCCTCCTTCTCGCCGCTATCCAGCTCCCGCACACCCCGGGGCTGGCCAAAATAGATGCCACCGGTGAGCTCGCGCACGATCATGATATCCAGGCCGGACACCACTTCGGACTTGAGGGTGGAGGCATCGGCAAGCTGGGGATAGAGAATGGCCGGGCGCAGATTGGCAAACAGGTTCAACCCCGCTCGCAACCCCAGCAGGCCCTTTTCCGGGCGAATGGAAATGTCCAGGGACTCCCACTTGTACCCACCCACGGCACCCAGCAGGATGGCATCGGCTTCTCCTGCAATTTCCAGGGTGGCGTCCGGCAGGGGCACACCGGTGGCATCGATGGCAGCACCACCTACCAGGGCCTCATCCAGTTCAATGTCGAGGCCTTCGCCGGCCAGATTGTCCAGCACTTTCACCGCCTGGTTGACGATTTCCGGACCGATGCCGTCGCCGGGGAGTATCAGAATTTTCTTGGTCATTAGTCTTAAATTCTCTATTGTTATTACACCAGGATGGCGCTCCTACACTAGGCGCGTGTCCTTAATTCTGGCCATTGTAATGGCACTGACCAACATCCCACCCTTGTTGGCATAATCGGGATGCTCACCTTCCTTAAGGAAGCCCATCTGTTCATAAAGGCGTATTGCAGCTTCATTGTCGCTGAACACTTGTAGTTCCACACGGGTCACATTCAACCAGTTATCACACATATCCAAAGCTGCCTGCAACAAACCTCGACCAACCCCCTTTCTCAGCTCAGTTGCACATACCGCCATACCGAAAGTGGCGACATGGCGTTTTCTGGGATTAGAGCAGGCCGTAAGCAACAACTGCCCCACCACCCGATCATCAATAGTGGCAACCAGGTTGTAATTCCCTTCTCCTAGCTTTTCCAGACGCTGCTCCCACATACCCACTGAAGGAAAGGGCAGCTGCAAGGTTCCGGCTATGACATGAGGCTGTTCATAGATAGCCTTAATTTCCGCGACATCCTGCTTTTCTGCATGCCGAATAACCAATCCCATTCTCCACTTTCTTCCGTTCAGGCAAACAACCAGGGCGCTTCCTGCTTGCGGCGTTCTTCGTAGGCGCGTATCTCATCCACATGCTGCAAGGTCAGGCCGATGTCATCCAGACCTTCCAGCAGACAGTGCTTGCGGAAGCTGTCCACTGCAAATTTCATGCTGCTGCCATCTTCCAGTTTCAACTGCTGGTTTTCAAGATCCACAGTGATTTCCAGCGCCTTGTCGCCACTGGATTTCCGGAATAGCTGTTCCACGACCTCTTCGTCCAGCACAATGGGCAGGATGCCGTTTTTGAAACAGTTGTTGAAAAAAATGTCCGCGAAACTGGGGGCAATAATGACTCTGAAACCGTAATCCAGCAAGGCCCAGGGGGCATGCTCCCGGGAGGAGCCACAACCGAAGTTCTTGCGCGTGAGCAGGATGGATGCTCCGGCATAACGCGGATCATTGAGGACGAATTTCGGGTTGGGCTTGCGGCTGGCGGGATCCACGCCCGGTTCGCCGTGATCGAGATAACGCCACTCGTCGAACAAGTTGGGGCCGAAGCCCGTGCGTTTGATGGATTTCAGGAATTGTTTGGGGATGATGGCATCCGTATCCACGTTGGCGCGATCCAGGGGGCAGGTTCTGCCCTTGAATGTCTTGAATTTATCCATGTTCAGAACTCCCGTACATCGGTAAAGTGCCCGGTAACTGCTGCTGCAGCAGCCATGGCAGGGCTGACCAGATGAGTACGCCCACCGATGCCCTGACGCCCTTCGAAATTGCGGTTGGATGTGGAGGCGCAGCGTTCTCCCGACGCCAGGCGGTCAGCATTCATGGCCAGGCACATGGAGCAGCCCGGTTCACGCCACTCGAAGCCTGCCTCGACGAAAACCTCATCCAGCCCTTCTTCTTCCGCCTGGCGCTTCACCAGGCCGGAGCCGGGCACGACCAGAGCCTGCTTGATATTGTCCGCCACCTTGCGGCCTTTGACGATTTCAGCTGCGGCGCGCAAGTCCTCGATGCGGGAGTTGGTACAGGAGCCGATAAACACCTTGTCCACCTCAATGCCGGTAATGGGCATGCCCGCTTCCAGCCCCATGTATTCCAGGGCACGGCGCATGCCATTGGCCTTCACCTCATCTGCTTCCCTGGCAGGATCAGGCACCCGTGCATTTACATCCACCACCATTTCTGGTGAGGTTCCCCAGGTAACCTGGGGTTCGATTTTGCCCGCATCCAGGGTCACCACCTTATCGAAAGTCGCACCCTCATCGGAGTACAGATCCATCCAGTTGGCGACCGCCTTGTCCCACAATTTCTCGGAAGGCGCAAAGGGGCGCCCCTTCACATAGTCGATGGTCTTCTCATCCACAGCCACAAATCCTGCCCTCGCCCCCGCTTCAATCGCCATGTTGCACACAGTCATGCGCCCTTCCACGGAAAGATCGCGGATAGCCTCACCAGCGAACTCAATGGCATAGCCAGTGCCGCCGGCGGTGCCGATCTTGCCGATGATGGCCAGCACGATGTCCTTGGCGGTGACACCTTTGCCCACCCTGCCCTGCACGTCAATGAGCATGGCCTTGCTCTTTTTCTGGATGAGGCATTGGGTAGCCAGCACATGCTCCACTTCCGAAGTCCCGATGCCAAAGGCCAAAGCACCGAAGGCGCCATGGGTGGCAGTATGGGAATCACCACAGACCACGGTCATGCCCGGCAATGTGGCTCCCTGCTCCGGCCCCACCACATGCACGATGCCCTGGCGGGGATCATTCATATGAAATTCGGGAATACCGAACTCTTTGCAATTTTGATCCAGGGTTTCCACCTGCAAGCGGGAAATGGGGTCGGTGATGCCCGCCGAGCGATCCGTGGTCGGTACATTGTGATCCGGCGTCGCCAGGTTTGCCGACACCCGCCAGGGCTTGCGCCCCGCCAGCCTCAACCCTTCAAACGCCTGGGGAGAAGTCACTTCATGCACCAGTTGCCGGTCGATATAGAGCAAACTGGTGCCATGCTCATCTACACGGACAACATGGGCATCCCATAACTTGTCATAGAGTGTTTTGGTTGTCATGGCTGTTTTTCCGTTCCAGTATTCAGATTTGAAGAATAAACGGCTACAATGGATAACACAAATTCATATTTTTTATTATATGCATTCCATATAGGAATAGAAGGCTCATGGAGCTCGGGAATTTACATGCATTTCTTGCGGTTGCAGACAGCGGCTCCTTTTCTGGCGCAGCGCAACAGCTCTACCTGACCCAGCCGGCCATAAGCAAGCGCCTGGCGGCACTGGAGGAAGAGCTGAACATCCGGCTGTTTGACCGAATCGGACGCCGGGTACGCCTGACCCATGCGGGAGAAGTCCTGTTGCCAAAGGCGCGTGAAATGCTGCTTCAGGCCCAGGACATGAAACATCTGGCCAGCAACCTGCAGACAGAAGTATCCGGGGCGCTGGTACTGGGAACCAGCCACCACATCGGTCTGCACCGCCTACCCCCGGTACTGAAGAATTTCCGCACCAGCTTTCCCAGGGTAGACCTGGACATCCGGTTTATGGACTCTGAAGCCGCCTGCCAGGCCGTGGACAGGGGCGAACTGGAAATGGCCATTGTCACCCTGCCCAATGAAAACCCCGGGCATCTGCAAACCCGCAAACTCTGGCAGGATGAGCTCTGCTTTGTGGCAGCACCCGAGCATGCTCTCGCAAACATGCCGGAGGTATCGCTGAAAATGCTCACCCGGTATCCTGCAGTGTTGCCCGGGGCAAGTACCTACACCAGGAATATACTGGAGCTGGCCTTGCAAGACAAAAACCTTGAGATAACATCAAGTATGTCTACCAACTACATGGAAACATTAAAAATGCTTGCGGAAATCAATCTTGGATGGAGCCTGCTGCCAAAAACCATGCTGGCACAGAGCAACCTGAAAATCTTACCGGTAAAGCTGAAGTTGAAGCGCTCCCTGGGGCTGGTTACGCACACCGGGCGCACGCCTTCCAATCCGGCCAGGGCACTGGTCTCCTGCCTTCCATGAAGCTGTTGTTTCTGGCATTTTCCCTGAGTCTTCTGGCCAGCGCCTGCAGCAGCCTGCCGGCCTTTTCCACCAAGAACCTATCCTGCCGAAACATCGATGCAGACCTATCCTGGGGTGCTCTCTCGGGCCTGACCACCGATATCCGCATACACAATCGCCTGTATGCCGTACATGACCAGAACCTGCCCCGGCCGGAAATTCTGGTGCTGGATATTTCAGGTCACCAGGCAAGCATCACCCACAGCATCCCAATACGCAAAAACGCCAGGCCACCTGTCTATGACCTGGAAGGCATCGCCCATCGTCAGGAGGGTGGCTTCTGGGTCACATCAGAAGGCAAGACCGGCCGCAAACTGCCCAATTTGATTGTGCGTGTGGACGAGAACGGTCAGGTCAGGGAAGAAGTCCCCTTGCCCGCTTCCATCACCAGGCATCAGGTAAAGACAGGGTTGGAAGGCATTGCCGTCACCGGCAAAGGCAAAAAGGAACGCGTTACCGTGGCATTCCAGAGATCCTGGAAAGATGATCCAAAAGGCCAGGTAAAAATTGGTCAATACTGGCCTGCCACAGGCCAATGGCGCTTCTATCGTTATCCTCTGGATACGCCGAAGGGCACAGGTTTATCTGCCATCACACCTCTGGGCAACGGGTTATTCGCGGTACTGGAAAGAGACAACAACCCCTTTTTCAAGGCAAAAACCAAGGCCATATACCAGATAGAGCTGCCCCGGCAACCAGCCACAACGGCCGGCCCGCCCTACCCACTGCTCAACAAATCCCTGCTCATGGATTTGCTGCCCACCTACAGCCTGCGATGCGGCACCAATGGCAAGCTGGAGGGCATGACTTCAGGTGCTGGTGGAGAGCTGTATCTGGTGGCTGATGACGATGGCAAGGGAAACGCCATGTTGCTGGTGTACTGCGTCGGAATGAAAGACCCTTTCAGTGAGTCACAATGCGGCCAGATGCAATGACCATGGTTTTTTTAACCCGAAAGGACAAAAGTGTGATTTTGTCTTTCCTCCATTTTCAATGACTTAATAGCAATAGAAAATGGCCGCACGCCCTTGTACGCTAGTGTACTGCATCGGAAGTAAAGGCCCTTTCAGTGAGTCACAATGCGACCAGATGCAAGGCGTACTCGCGCAGGAAGGGCCACCCCCCTTTCAAGCGAGTACAACACCGCAGATGGCCGCATTGTGGCTCACCCGAAGGGGGGGCTCTGAAAGATCCTTTACTTCCGACGCAGTACACTAGCTATGCCCGAGCGATTACAATGGCTCGTAACGGGGCGGGGTATGCTTCAACTGTCTTTTTCCCGTCCGACGGATCCAGAAAATCCTCCAGCGATTCGAATGCCATCCAGTTCGTGCGCCGCTGCTCCCTGGTGCTGGTTGGTGTCACATCCACCAGTTGCACATCCTGATAGCCACAGCGCTTCAGCCAGTTTTTCAACGCCTCTACGGAAGGGATGAACCAGACATTGCGCATCTTCGCATAACGCCCGCCCGGCACCAGCACGGTATTCGCGCCACCTTCAATCACCAGCGTCTCCAGTACCAGCTCGCCACCAGGACGCAAGCAGCGCCTGAGTTCAAGCAGATGATCCATAGGCGAGCGGCGATGGTAGAGAATGCCCATGGAAAATACCGTATCAAAGCATTCCAGATCTTCCGGCACTGCTTCTATACCCAAGGGCAGAAAGTAGACGTGGGGAGGATCCGCCATAAAGTGCCTGATGGCATTGAACTGGCTCAGAAACAGCAGGGTGGGATCAATGCCGATCACCAGCTCCGCCCCCTCGCCGGCCATGCGCCAGGCATGGTAGCCATTGCCACAACCCACATCCAGCACCTTGCGACCTGCCAGAGGCTGTATGCGGCCCTTGAGCCTTTGCCACTTCCAGTCAGAGCGCCATTCCGCGTCGATGGAAATGCCAAAAACTTCGTAGGGCCCTTTGCGCCAGGGCTGCAGGGCGCGCAGGGTCTGATAGATATCCCGGCGCATATCTTCATTGATCTCGCCCGCCTGCCCGACACGCAGGGTCTCTGCCTTGAGATCGACATCAGCGGTCTGAATGCCGGGCAACTGCTGCAACAGATACCGCCAGCGGCCCAGGTCGCCATGCCGGTCAGTAGCCAGCACCTGCTCGATCTGCTGCGGCAGTATCGCGGCCCAGCCCGGCATCTGTGCATCAATCAACTGCTGCTGAATGGCTTCAACAGGAATCATGGCCGGGCAACGAAGGAGACAAAGTTGAAGCATTGAAACCATAAGTCCACACGGTTGAAACCAGCTTTGGCCAGGCGCAGCCGATGTACAGCAATGGTTTCCGGCACCAGCACCTCTTCCAGAGCGGCGCGCTTCTGGCTGATTTCCAGGTCAGAATAGCCATTGGCGCGCTTGAAGGCGTGGTGCAGCTCCACCAGCGACCGATCTTCCGCTTCATCGCTGCCGGCAATCTTTTCCGACAAGATCAAAACCCCCTCATCCAGCATGCCGGTATGAATACTTTTTAGCAGGGGCAGGCGTTCTTCCACAGGAAGAAACTGCAGGGTGAAGTTTAATACCACTACAGAGGCATTGCAGATCTTTACGTTGCGAATATCATTGCAGATGGTGGTTACAGAGGGAAGGCCGTGGCGGGAAAACTGCTCACTGGCCTTTTCCAGCATGGCCTGGGAATTGTCCACGGCAATCAGCTGACAATCCCGTTCTGCAATCTCCCTGCCCATGGATACGGTAGCCGCCCCCAGGGAACAGCCAAGATCATAAAGATTGCTGTGCGCAACTGCATGCTTGCGGGCCAGGATGGCGATCATGCCGATAATGCTGGCATAACCGGGCACAGAGCGGGAAATCATGTCCGAAAATACCGCCGCCACGCGCTCATCAAATACGAAACTGTCAATCTTGTCCTGGCGCCGGGCGTAAAGCTGATCGCAGGATTCAGAGCTGCTCATGAAATTCATCACCATAATAAAAGGTGATTTCTTCGTCTTCCGCAATATCGGCTATGGCATATAGATCCAGGCCGTCAAATTCCGCATTGCATTCCAGGGCATGATTCAGATAGCGCAACAGATTGCGGCCACTGCAACCGACCCATTTCTCGTTTTCACCTTCCAGTTCGCATATCCACAGCACATACATACCATTGCGTGATGCTTTTTGGCCATGGTAGCTGCCAATATACTCCCCGGCTGAGATAGGTCTGCGAGCAAACAATCCAGTGCCGTGGAGTGAGGAATCTGCAGCATAGACCCATTCCCGCAGTTCACGGTTGTGGCGGCGCAAATCCTGCTTCATGTTTCCGCTTTAACACTCTGCATGGCAAGATGTTCCTTGCGACCAGGAACCGCACCCCAGCCAATTTGATACACCGGCAAGCGTTCGAGATCCAGCTCGCGGCGAACCTCCCCAAGGGTGCGCAAGGTGCCCTCCTGCCCTTTCCACATCACCAGCATTTTTTCCATGAAGTCGAGATGCTGTATTCCCTCACTCTCCGCATTGGCGGAATACACATGACCAAAGGGCAGCACATGGCAGCTTTCCGCATAGAGATACTCATGCATCTTTTCCGCTTCAATTTCGTCCTGCGCCAGCATTTCAGAAAGAGTGGGCAGGGTTGTGGGGATCTGGGGGCACTGGGAAACCACATTGTGCAGGGAGGGCAGGAACGGAAACTTGCCTCGCACATCGCTGGCGTAACGGAATTCCAGGCGCTCCTCCATTGCCAGCAAATGCGCATTCACCTGCCATCCCGGAGCAGCAAACCGATTGGGGGCATGGCCAAGCAGCTGCCCGAATGTTTCCATGCCCAGCGCCAGCTGATGGCTGGTCCAGTCTGCATTGGCAAAGGCGGCCTGCTTGCGCCAGGTACCAGCATCGAATCCCATCAGGCCAATTTCATGCCCGGCATCCGCCACCGCCAGCATGGCCTCCTGCAGGGTCATTTCCGCCTTCTGCCGCTTACCCAGAAGAGATACGGCTTTTTCAACCAGCCCCTTTCCCTGGGCATTGTATTCCACCGCAAAGAAGAAGCTGGCAATCACCTGGTACTCTTCCAGCAACTTGAGCAGTCGCGGCACTCCCACGGTCGCAGCATTGAGAGTGGGCACATCAATTTTCAGAGCAATTCTCATATCACTGATCCAGACTACAGCTATCCTTGTAGATAGCCATGATGCTTTTGATTTCTCCCAATACCTGCTTCTGCTGTTGGACGTCGAGTGCCTGCAGCTCCGGCAACACCCGACCCCGCTCTATCAAGTCAATATCAGCCCGCAAGGCCTGGCAGCCTTTCAGACAAAGAGTTTCCACCACATAATCCACTGGGTCAGGTTTCATTCAAGCAACGATCAACAATACCGGGCAGGCGCGAATTATGCCACAGGAAAACCCGGGATTCCCGTGAAATACACGATTTTACGCGCAGCTGCAATATGCCTGTATTGTGTTGGCAATCCATTGTAACGGGGGGTTTTCTGCCAACAAAACAATTTGTTCTTTATTTGTTCTCTTTTTGTGCTAAACTAAGAACCATTATAGAACAGAAGGAAAAACAGAATGAACCACATGACCTATCTTATGCGGGATCAGGTGCGGGATCTGGTACCAAGCCTCGGTGTACCCGCCCTGTCCAAAAAGAAATCAAGGGAATGGAAGAAATTACGCTCTTTTGCAGAAATCGGGGCTTTTGTGCTCGCAGTACTGGCTTATATCGCCGCTTTGTCGTTGATGACCTGACGGCCTTTTGCTGATAAGCCTGATCAACGTATAGAAAATCAGTACCCGGTAGCGGCTTCCGTATCTGTGGCAATTTCTATATCTGCATGTTTGCGGAGATATTTGCCCATGAGATTGAACTGGGCATCCCCTTTGGCCCTGGCCAGTTGTTCCCGGGCAACCTTGCGCACAGCTTCATCCAGTTTGGACGGATCACCATCCAGAATCTTGCTCACCGCCAGCAGAACATAATCTCCATCACCCAGCGCAACACCGCCAACAGAGGGTTTGCCTGGCTCAGGCCGCGCCAGGCCAAAAGCAGCATCTCTAATCACTGCAGGCAACGTAGTGGAGTTGCGCTTTATTTTGGTAGCCTGTCCAAGTTTCCAGCCCTGCTCCCGCGCCAATTGCGCCAAGCTGACGGCTCCGGTCTGTAGCGCCTGCAGGGATTCTTCCCCCCTGGCTTTTGCAAGGTGGGATGCTTTTTCACGCTTCATTGTAGCGATAATTTTTTCTTTGACCTCATCAAATGCCTGCAGGTGTTCCGCCTCATGTTCAACCACTCGCAGCACCAGAACCTGGTCATCTTCCAGTTCGATGAGTTCGCTGTTGTGATTTTCCAGCAGGACATCCTCACTGAAGGCTGCGGCCACAACTTTTGCTGAAGCAAGAATGCCTTTCCCGCCCCGACGATCAAACCAGTCTGATTGCTGCGGCTCCAGCTGCAACACCTCTGCCGCAGGCACCAGGCTGTCTGGCGTTTCGTAGCTCAGATCAGCAAGTTGTTCGGCCTGGTCAAACAGTAGTTGCTCTGCTTCGTTGCGACGATAAGCCGTTTCGATTTTATCGTACAGGGCATCAAAGCTCCCTTCTCCACCGGATTTGATTTCGGTTACTTCCAGCAAATGGAAGCCGAACGGCGTACGCACCGGCTTGCCTAGTGTATCAACTTCCAGACTGTAGGCTTCATCTTCAAAAGCTTTCGCCATCAGGCCGGGGCTGACCCAACCAACATCGCCGCCCTGATCCCTGGAGCCGGGATCATCAGAAAACTCCTTTGCCAGCACTTCGAAGTTCTCGCCGTTTTCCAGGCGTTTGGCAATATCTTCTATTTTTGCCTTTGCTGCCTCAACTGCAGCATCATCGGCATTTTCAGCAACCTGTATCAGAATATGCCGCACCCGGCGTTCTTCAGGCGCCTGGAACTCGTCCTTGTGCTGTTCGTAATAGGCGCGCAGTTTCTCGTCGGTGACTTCCAGGCCAGCGCCTACCACTTCGGGAGACAGAAGAATGTACTCTACTTTTACCCGCTCCGGCACCATGTAGGCTTGTGCATGTTCTTCATAATAATTTTTTATTTCTTCGTCAGAAGGCTGGAAATCGCCCGCCAGCTCTTTACCGGAAATCGTCAGATAGGATGTTTCGCGCTCCTGATCACGCAAGCGGATACTTTCGCTCAGTTCAAAATCCGTTGCAATGGCAGAAACGGCTATGCCATTGCGCATTTGCTGCATGACCAGATCCTGGCGCACGCTGTCTTCGAAACTGCGCTGGGTCATTCCTTGATTGCGAACCGCAGTATTGTATGCCTGGGCATTGAATTTCCCGTTATTTTGAAAATAGGGAATGGACTGGATGTATTGCCGCACAAAGTCATCGCTGATGCGCAAATTCCAGTCATCAGCAGTTTCCGCCAACACCCGCTCATTGATCATCTGCTCAATGACCTGTTGACGCAATAGCTGGTCATCAAACAATTCCGGGCGATAGGCTTTACCCATCTGCTCACGCAAACGATCCCGGAACTCCCGCACCTGCCGCTCCACCTGTCTTTGGGTTATTTCACTGCCATCAACAGTAACTGCTACCGGGTCACCGCTTACGCCCAGGTAACTTTGTATGCCCCACAGGGCGAAGGGAATGGTAATAAATCCAACGATGAGCCAGGCAAACCAACCTTGGGCTCTTTCTCTAATTGCCAGCAGCATGATTGTTCAATATTCCAAATATATTAAGCTAAAAGGGTTAAATCTGAACTTCCTTAACAACCCCGAAAACAAAAAACGGGGTACCAGCAATGATACCCCGTTCGTGTCAAAAATGGCGGAGTGGACGGGACTCGAACCCGCGACCACCGGCGTGACAGGCCGGTATTCTAACCAACTGAACTACCACTCCTTGTTGCTTGGTGGGTGCTGAGGGGATCGAACCCCCGACCCTCGCCTTGTAAGGGCGATGCTCTCCCAGCTGAGCTAAGCACCCGATTAAGGCGCGCTAGTTTACTGCATCCTTCAATGCTTTGCCAGCTTTAAATGCGGGTGATTTTGAAGCCTTGATCTGGATTGCTTCACCTGTTTTTGGGTTCCGTCCGGTACGTGCTGCGCGGTCGCGTACGAGGAAACTTCCAAAGCCGACAATGGAGACTGTATCGCCTTCCTGAAGTGCTTTGGTTATCGTTACTATCATGCCATCGAGTGCATTGCCAGCCTTTGACTGGGAAATATCTGCTGCTTCGGCAATTGCTTCAATCAATTCTTTTTTGTTCATCCTGTTTGTGCCCCATAAATGTAGCTATTGTAATTATCCCGAACCCAAGAGTTCGGAATTTAGGAATGGAAGCTGTTATATCCCGAAATATGCCATTACAACAACAGATATTCAGGCTCCATAAAAGCGTGCGTTTTATACCAAGTTCAGAGGAAAACTGTCAAGGAAAAAGCACTTTCCAAGGCAAAATATTGGCCGCAAGCCACCCGCCCGCTTCTGCCAATTGCGCAACTGATTGCTCCATACTATATGGCAATCAATGTGTTGTCAGACGTTTGCGCCGTGGTTTCTTACCCGCACTACTCTTGGTGCTGGTGGCCACCTCTTCCGTCTTGGTTGTTTCGCCCGGCTGCGGTTGCTCCAGCAAGGCAATTTCCAATACCTCGTCAATCCATTTTACTGGTCGTATATCAAGGCTGGCGGTGATGTTGTCGGGTATTTCTTTCAGGTCCCGCTCGTTTTCTTCCGGGATAATGACGGTCTTTATTCCGCCACGTGCCGCGGCAAGAAGTTTTTCCTTCAACCCGCCAATCGGCAGCACTTCACCACGCAGGGTGATTTCTCCGGTCATGGCCACATCTGCCTTTACCGGGATATGAGTCAGTGATGAGACCAAGGCGGTACACATACCGATACCTGCGCTGGGGCCGTCCTTGGGCGTTGCTCCTTCAGGCACGTGCACATGGACGTCGTATTCCTGATGAAAATCCTTGTCCAGCCCCAGTATGTCGGCGCGACTGCGTACAACGGTCATGGCAGCCTGAATGGATTCCTTCATCACATCACCCAGCTGCCCGGTATAGGTAAAACGTCCTTTACCGGGCATGAGCGCCGCCTCGATTGTCAGAAGCTCACCACCAACTTCCGTCCATGCCAACCCGGTAACCTGACCCACCTGATCACGCTCTTCGGCCTTGCCATAGCGGTAACGCTGCACACCAAGATAATGTTCCAGCTTCTTGGGCGTGACAGTAACTTTCCGGCCCTTGTTTTCACCCAGCAGAATCTCCTTCACCACCTTACGGCAGATCTTGGCGATCTCCCGCTCCAGGCTGCGCACTCCGGCTTCGCGGGTATAGTAGCGAACGATATCCCTGACAGCCGCTTCCCGGATAACCAGCTCATTGCTCTTCAATCCGTTGTGCTCCATTTGCTTGGGAATAAGGTAGCGCTCGGCAATGTTTACTTTTTCATCTTCGGTGTAACCGGACAGGCGAATCACTTCCATGCGATCCAGTAGTGCCGGTGGAACATTCAGGGAATTGGCGGTGGCCACGAACATGATTTCCGACAGATCAAAATCCACTTCCAGATAGTGATCCTGGAAGGTGTGATTTTGCTCGGGATCCAGTACTTCCAGCAGGGCAGAAGCAGGATCGCCGCGGAAATCCTGAGCCATTTTGTCAATTTCATCCAGCAAAAACAGCGGATTACGCACTCCTGCTTTGGTTAGATTCTGCACGATCTTACCCGGCAACGCACCGATATAGGTACGCCGGTGACCGCGAATCTCTGCCTCGTCACGCACGCCACCCAGGGCCATGCGCACGAACTTGCGGTTGGTGGCCCGGGCGATGGATTGCCCCAGGGAGGTCTTGCCAACGCCGGGAGGACCGACCAGGCACAGGATCGGCCCCTTGAGCTTGCGCACCCGCTGCTGCACCGCAAGGTACTCCAGAATACGTTCCTTTACCTTCTCCAGGCCATAGTGATCCGCTTCCAGCACTGCTTCCGCCTTGGCGATATCATTACGCACCCGGCTACGCTTTTTCCAGGGCACGCTCACCAGCGCATCAATGTAGTTGCGCACCACTGTGGCTTCTGCCGACATGGGCGACATAAGCTTGAGCTTGTTCAGCTCTGCTTCTGCCTTGGTTTTTGCTTCCTTGCTCATGCCAGCCTTTTTGATTTTTTCCGCCAGTTCTTCAAATTCATTGGGCACGTCATCCATTTCACCCAGCTCTTTCTGAATGGCCTTCATCTGCTCATTCAGATAGTACTCGCGCTGATTCTTCTCCATTTGCTTCTTGACCCGCCCGCGAATGCGCTTTTCCATCTGCAGCACGTCGTTTTCACCTTCCATGAGCGCCATCAGGTGCTCAAGACGCTCCCGGACGCTTTGCATTTCCAGCACTTGCTGTTTTTCATCCAGCTTCAGGGTCATGTGTGCAGCCATGGTATCGGCCAGACGCGTGGGCTCGTCGATGCTGGCCAGGGAGGTCAGCACTTCAGGGGGGATTTTCTTATTCAGTTTCACATACTGGTCAAACAAGCTCGTAGCAGTACGCATGAGGACATCCATTTCCTGCTCGGGCAGTTCGTCCTTATCATGCAGCGGGCTTACCTGTGCAACATAGTATCCATCTTTTTCATGGGTTTTCCCGATACGGCTGCGGGCACTGCCTTCCACCAGCACCTTCACCGTGCCGTCCGGCAATTTCAACAGCTGCAGGATACTCGCCATGGTGCCTACTTCGTATATGTCACCAGCACCGGGATCATCCACTTCCGGACTCTTCTGCGCGACCAGCAGAATCTGCTTATTGTCCTGCATGGTGGCATCCAGCGCTTTGATGGACTTTTCCCGTCCCACGAACAGAGGGATGACCATATGCGGATAGACCACTACATCACGCAAGGGCAGCACGGGTATCAGGGTGCTGACATCAGGGGCTTGCTTGGATCCTTTGTCTTGATCCATGGTATGTTCCTCTCGAAGAACTGCAATCCTTTTCACGAAGGATGCATTGAACAGAATGTCGGGCAGAGCAAATGCTGTTTTGTTGCCCTACCATACTTAACAGGATGTTGAAAAAATCCTTCCGTGGCTGTTTTCAACCCGGACGTCCTTGTACGGCGTACAGGCTGTTGAAAAATGGTTTTTTTCAACAGCCTGTTAAATGCGCATTTAATGGCTTCCCACAGGACGAGCCGTAACGAACCACCTGCGGTGTTGCGCGCTCTTGAGACAGAATGACTGCCTCGGCGAGGGCACGCCTGGCAGCTGACCCGTCCATATGTGTGCTTTATACAGGACATTACACCAAATGGGGTCGGGAACTCGCATTTCAAGTGTGGTGCCGCTTCGCGTAACTGCCGCAGATGACGGGGATACTGAAAAAATTTCCAGCGCCCCTCCACTCCCGGGGCATGAAAATAAAACCGGTGCGGGATTCCCGCACCGGTCAAAAACTTCAGTCTACGGTCGCTGCCGCCCGCGGTCGATTGCTGTCTTCACCACCAGTGTAGATAATATAGGGATCATTCTCGCCATCGATTACCAACTGGTCGATCACCACTTTGCTGACGTTTTCCATGGAAGGCAGGTCGTACATGATATCCAGCAACACATGCTCGAGGATGGTGCGCAAACCCCGGGCTCCGGTTTTTCTTTCCATGGCCTTGTGGGCGATGGAACGCAATGCGTCTTCACGGATTTCCAGCTCGGCGCCTTCCATCTCGAACAGGCGTTGATATTGTTTGATCAAGGCGTTCTTGGGCAAGGTCAGTATCTGTATCAGCGCATCTTCATCCAGCTCTTCCAGGGTTGCAACCACGGGCAGGCGACCAACGAATTCCGGAATCAGGCCATAGCTGACCAGGTCTTCCGGTTCTACATCCCGCAACAGTTCGCCCACGCTACGGGTTTCATCTTTGGTGCGAATTTCGGCAGAAAAGCCGATGCCGCCTTTTTCAGAGCGATTGCGAATCACCTTGTCCAGCCCGGCAAATGCGCCTCCGACCACAAACAGGATCTTGCTGGTATCCACCTGGAGAAATTCCTGCTGGGGGTGCTTGCGCCCACCTTGGGGAGGAATGGAGGCAATGGTTCCTTCAATCAGCTTCAACAACGCCTGCTGCACACCTTCACCGGACACGTCCCGGGTGATGGACGGGTTGTCCGACTTGCGGGAAATCTTGTCAATCTCGTCGATATAGACGATACCGGTCTGCGCCTTTTCCACATCGTAGTCACATTTCTGCAACAGCTTCTGGATAATATTCTCTACATCCTCTCCGACATAACCTGCTTCTGTGAGGGTGGTGGCATCTGCAATGGTAAAGGGCACGTTCAACATCCGCGCCAGGGTTTCCGCCAGCAGGGTCTTTCCGCAACCTGTCGGACCGATGAGCAACACGTTGGATTTGGCGATTTCCACTTCATCCTTGCCCGCCGAGGCGTCCATACGCTTGTAATGATTATAGACAGCAACGGAAAGTACGCGCTTCGCCTGATCCTGGCCAATCACATAGTTGTCCAGGCCGTCCTTGATTTCATGGGGCGTAGGCAATTTGGCAGCAGGACTGTCAGCACTTTCCTCCATTTCCTCACGGATGATGTCGTTACACAATTCCACACATTCATCACAGACAAAAACGGACGGGCCTGCAATCAGCTTCCTTACTTCGTGCTGGCTCTTGCCACAAAAAGAACAATACAGCAATTTGCCGTCGTCGCTTTTACCGTCGTTATTCTCACTCATGCTCGATGTCCTTGGAAATTCAGTCTCGCCATCCGGAAATACATATCTAATAATATCCCATCAACATAGGATAGCAACCCCGGAAATAGCGCGTGTGCTCTCAATAAAACAAATAAAGCCGGCCATCTCGGGGAAATAGCCGACCTCATCGAGGAAATATTAACCCAACAGCCGCATAAAGTATTGGAACCGAGGCTTGCTAGAGCGCGTAAAATAGCGGTGCGCGGAGCATTTTCTGGATCGTGGCGCACTTGATGAACCGTACGTGAGATCCAGAAAATGTGAGCACATCGGTAGTTTGCGCGCTATAGCAAGAGCGTCAGCGTCGTCAGACCAAGAAGTTATGCAGCAGTTGGTAATGCAAGGTCATCTCATTTTTGGGAACTGACGCCTTCGCCGCGTGCACCCAGCACCTCATCAATGAGGCCGTATTCCTTTGACTCTTCTGCACCCATAAAGTTGTCACGCTCGGTATCCTCCCCAATGGTTTCCAGGGACTGGCCGGTATGATTGGCGAGGATTTTATTTAGCTTTTCCCGAATCAACAGGATTTCCCGGGCGTGGATCTCGATATCCGTAGCCTGCCCCTGATAACCACCGAGAGGCTGGTGGATCATCACCCGGGAATTCGGCAGACAAAAACGTTTGCCCTTTTCTCCCCCGGTAAGCAGCACAGCGCCCATGCTGGCGGCCTGACCGATGCACATGGTGCTGATGGCAGGGCGCACAAACTGCATGGTGTCATAGATGGCCATACCCGCCGTCACGGAACCACCGGGAGAATTGATATACAGGTGGATGTCCTTGTCGGGATTTTCCGATTCCAGAAACAGCAGCTGAGCCACAATCAGGTTGGCCATGTGATCCTCTACCGGGCCTACGCAAAAGACCACGCGCTCCTTGAGCAGGCGTGAGTAAATGTCGTAGGCGCGCTCGCCTCGCGGCGTCTGTTCCACGACCATGGGCACCAGCCCCAGGTTCATGGGGTCGGAATGGCCTTCCTGGTGTTTATCCCACATAGATTTGCTCTCTTAGCTCTTGCTATTCAACAGTTCATCAAAAGACAGTTTTTCATCTTCGACCTTGGCCTGCTGCAGAATCAGATCGACCACCTGGTCTTCCAGCACCACATTCTCTACAGAGGCACGGGCCTGGGCATTTTCCTTATACCAGTCAAGAATTTCCTGTGGATCTTCAAACGTGGATGCCTGCTCGGCAATCACCTCGTCCACGCGGTTTTGATCAACTTCCATTTCGTTCTTGCGCATGATCTCACCAACCAGCAGGCCCAGTTTTACCCGCCTTTCCGCCTGGGGTTCAAACATGCTCAATGGCAGATCCATGGTGCTTTGCTGACCAGATTGAGACATCTCCTGTTGGGTTTGTTGCTTGAGCGCGGCAGCTTCCTGTGAAACCATGGCGGAAGGAGCTTTAATGTCGTTTGCCGCCAGCAGGGCGTCCATAACCTGCTCCTTGGTGCGCCCCTTGACCTTCTGCCGCACCTCGCGATCCATATTATCGCGGATTTCCTTACGCAAGCTTTCCTCGGTGCCATCTTCTACGCCCAGAGACTTGACAAATTCCTCATCGACCTCTGGAAGTTTTGGCTCTGAGACAACCTTGACTTCTACATTAAAGGTTGCATCCTTGCCCGCCAGATGCTCTACCCGGTAATCATCCGGGAATTTCAGCTCCAGCACTGGCTTGTCGCCAGCTTTTGCACCAACCAGGCCTTCCTCAAAACCAGGAACCATGGTATCGGAACCGAGCACCAGGGGGATATCGCTGGCAGTTCCGCCCTCAAAGGCTTCACCATCCATGATGCCAGTAAAATCAATGGTGACACGATCATCATTCTTGGCTCCACGATCCACATCGATCCACTCGGTACGCTGCTGGCGCAGTTTCTCGATCATGCTGTCCACATCAGCGTCCTGCACTTCCGTCACAGGGCGCTTGATTTCCAGCGCAGACAACTCCGCCACTTCCAGCTCTGGCATGACTTCAAAAGTTGCGGTATAGGCCAGACCGCCATCAGCTTCGTCTTCCCGCAGCTCAATGCTGGGTTCGCCAACAGGCTGCAGACTCTCCTGAGTGGCCGCCTCATAGAAGCTGGATTGAATGAGTTCACCATAAGCATCCTGTCGAACCTGCTCGCCGTAACGCTGTTTGACCACGCGCAAGGGCACTTTGCCGGGGCGGAAACCGTCCATTCTCACAGTACGCGCCGCTTCCTTCAGCTTGGCGTCAACCAGTTCGTTTACTTTGTCTGCAGGCAGGTTAACCAATAGACGTTTTACCAGGCCCTCACCTGATTCAACAGATACTTGCATTGAAACAATCTCCGACAGTGTTGTCTGTCTGTTAAAAGTCAAGGGCGCATCCACATGGATAACGCCCGTCTTGTCTGGTGCGAAAGGGGAGACTTGAACTCCCACGGGTTGCCCCACTGGAACCTAAATCCAGCGCGTCTACCAATTCCGCCACTTTCGCTTCTTTGCAGCAACCCCGAATAGATGCGGAAATGCTCCTATAATGTACAATAATATATGCCCAACAACCATCAAGTCATTGAAATCACTGAAAACCGGCGCAACGAGCCAGTCTTTGGCAAAAGCTTTTCCGCCCGTGCGAGACGCACCGATTCAAGCCATACGCCCAGTGAACGCGCTATTATACACAAACTGGAGAAATGACACCCCGCAGAACGATGCCCCAAAAACCACGGGCTTGCAGGAACCCGGGAATGCCGGATCAGATCAGGGAATGGGAGAATTCGTACCGGTACGGGACAAAAGCAATGCCTCTACCGAACTGGCATACCAGAAGGGGTTGCCCTGCACCGCCAGCCGGGTGGCTGGCGCCAGTTTCTGTGCCTGGCTGCGCAGCTGCGCATTTTCCGCTGCCAGGGACAGACGCATGATGATGGCCGCAGCCGCAGGCAGGGCGCCGTCTTCTTGTGCCTGAACCGAAGGCATCCCCGGCAGCAAGGCGCGGGAACTGCTGAGCCAGCCCTTGTCGGTATAGAAATCCCGCCATGCCACGATCAGCAGCTCATCTGCCAGTCGCCCGTCATTCCTGTTCCCCGAAATTTCCGCCCACTGCTTCAATCCCCGGGCAACATAGGCATAATCTGCAAGAGATGCCTGCCCCACGGGCTTGCCCTCATGTACTGCCCGATACAGTTGTTTCCCATTCCAGAGCTGTTTGACCAGATAGTTGCGCAGCTTTTCTCCGGCATCGAGAAATTTTGGGGCATCAAGCTGCCGGGCCCCCTGTGACAGGGCTGTCAACATAAGGCCATTCCAGCCTGCCAGACGCTTGTCATCTACGGGCAGGTTGCGTTTGCTGCGTGCCGCCAGCAGCAACTGCCGTGCCTGCTGCAGCTGTTTGCGAACTTCCACCACCGGTCGACTTCGGGATCTGGCCAGCTCTTCCACAGAAACGCTTTGCATGGGCAATACACCTTCCGGCCTGCTGTCAAACCCCTTCAACTGCCAGTATTTCCGGGCCAGTTCCCACTGCTCTCCCTGAAGCAACTGCTGAAGTTCTGCTTCCTTCCACAGGTAATAGGCTCCCTCAACACCCTTGTCATCCACAGCGGAAAAGCTGGCTACGCAGGCATCTCCGTTGCACATTTCCCGAACGGCAAAGGACAGGGTGTTCCTGGCCACCTCCGCATAAGCGGGTTCCTTGAACACTTCGGCGGCGCGCAGATACAAGCTCGCCAGCAACGCCTGAGTGTAGAGCATCTTTTCGTAGTGCGGCGTTTGCCAGTCCGGATCAACCGTGTAGCGGAAGAAGCCACCAGCCAGGTGATCCCGAAGCCCTTTCCGGGCCATGTAATCCAGGGTCAGGCGCAGAAAGTGCGCCAGAGATTCGTTCGGCTCACGCGCCTGAATTTCCAGCATGGTGGACAATTGCGGAGTCATGGGAAAACGGTTTTGCTGGCCGAATCCTCCAGCCATCTCGTCTGCCATCGCCATGGCGGCTTCGAGAAATTTCTGCTGCAGTTCTTTCCCGGACAGGGGGGCGCCCGGTGTTGCAGACTGGCGCTGGCGTACCAGCTCATCCAGCGCCTGTCGCGCAAGCCCGGTTACCTGCACCTTTTCTGCATGCCACATCTTCTGCAGCCTGCCCAGCAGCACCCGGAACTGCTCTGCCGGCACATAGGTCAGGCCGGCCAGCGGATAACCTTCCGGGGTCAGGAACACATTCAGGGGCCAGCCCGCGTGCCCCTGGGTGCGCTGCACAAAATCGATCAGGTGTTCATCCAGGGCGGGATTGAGTTCCCGGTCTATTTTCACCGGGATGAACCAGGTATTCAGCAACTCGGCTATGGCTGTATTCTGGTAACTCTCCCGCTGCATGACATGGCACCAGTGGCAGGCAAAATAGCCGCTGGAAATGAACAGCAATTTGCCTTCTTTTTTTGCCAGTGCCAGGGTTTGCGCATTCCATGCCTGCCAATGCACCGGATCGTCTCCATGCATTGCCAGATAAGGGGAAGGATTGTTTGCCAGCTGGTTTTGCAGCGCAAGAGCCGGAAGGCTGACAAAACACAGCAACAATCCCCATAATCCTTTTTTTAACACTTTGGGCGCCTTTGGCTCAATTTGTCATCCCGGCACAGGCCGGAATGACGCGAAAGGACTTGCTCAGGGCTTTCTTTGCATCCGAACAACAGTATGGGAGAGAAGTGTCCGGATCGATAGAATTTAGTCATCAAGCTGGGAAAGTATATTTTTCGCCACGACTATTTGCTCATCATTCCCTTCCACCAGCACTTCATAGAGCAGTTTGCGGGCAGCGTCAAAATCCATATCTTCACGCAAACGGCTGATGCGCTGCAGCTTTCTGTCCACCTCATTTTCCACATCCGGCTCTTTGTGCCAACTCGCCTCTTCCGCATCCAGCTCGGCTTCGAGACGATCCAGCTCGGCTTCCATCTCTGCATCGGAAAGGGGCTTGAAGTCCTCATCATTCTTTTCGGCATGCACCGGGGGCGTGGCGACGCTGGCGGCGGCAGTTGTCTCTGTCAGGTGGCTTTCCTCTTCCTCTTCCTCATCTTCGTCCTGCTCATCCTTGTCACGCACAAAGAAACGGGAGAGAACAATGCCTGCCTCGAACAATATCCACATGGGTAATGCCAACAGGGTCTGGGAAATGATGTCCGGTGGCGTCAGCAGCATGCCAATGACGAATGCACCGACAATGACATAGGGACGCTTTCCGGAAAGCTTTTTTGGCGTGGTCATGCCCATCCATACCAGCAAAATTGTGGCGATGGGAATCTCAAAGGCAAAACCAAAGGCAAAGAACAGCGTCAGGACAAAGTCCAGGTAATGACTAATGTCAGTCATTACCGCCACGCCTTCCGGCGCCATGCCGGTCAGAAACCGGAAAACCAGAGGAAAAACAATAAAGTAGGCAAATGCAACGCCCACATAGAATAGCACTACGCTGGAAGCAAGCAGCGGCATGGCAAGGCGTTTTTCATGCTGATACAGCCCCGGGGCAACAAACCCCCAAAGCTGATAGAGCAGGTAAGGCATAGACAGGAACACGGCCGCTACCAGGCTGAGCTTAAAAGGCGTCAGAAAAGGCGATGCCACCTGGGTGGCGATCATGCTGGTGCCCTCGGGCAACACGGCCATGAGGGGTTGGGCAATAAAATGATAGATGTCGTTGCCGAAAGGGAACAGCGCCAGGAACACCACCAGCACCACCAGCACGGCGCGCAACAAACGGTCGCGCAACTCCAGCAGGTGGGACATGAGCGGCTGCTCCATGCCAGAAGAGGCGTTATCCATCATTTGGTGTCTGTTGTCGGGTGCTCTGACGTCATCGACGAACCAGATTCATCTTCAACCCTAACCGAGTCGCCAGCCTGCTCTACAACCGATTGGGTTTCCTGCTTGATATCGTTGAGTGCGGCACGGGTGTCGTCCAGAATTTCATGCACGGAAGCCGCCCCTGTTTGTTCTTTCAGCACTCGCTTCAGTTCTTCGGCCTTGAGCTCTTTCTCTATGTCAGCCTTGACTGAACCAAGCATCTTGCGCCCACGCCCAACCCACAGGCCAACCGTGCGCACAACTTTTGGCAGGCGCTCGGGGCCAACCACCAGTAACGCCACCACAGATATCAGCAGCAGTTCAAAAAAACCTACGTCAAACATAGAAGACGCTCCCTATCAGGAGTCTGCCTTGTCTTTTTCTCGGGTAGCTTCGCCTTCAATAATGGTTTCTTCCTTTGAAACATCGGCAATCTTGTCCTTGTCCTTTTCCTTCTCGCCATCACCCACGGCTTTCTTGAACCCTTTGAAGGCAGTACCCAGATCAGAACCCATGTTACGCAAACGCTTGGTGCCAAACAGCAGCAACACGATTACCAGTACGATCAACAATTGCCAGATACTGATTCCACCAAAACCCATAACTCAATCTCCAAAAAAAGTAATCTCGTCGTGGCCGCATCCGACCCCGACAGCATCAATAGTGCATGATAGCCTATTCAGGCTTCCGGCTGGCTTTTTCTTCCAGACCAGAAAGACCAAAACGTCGCTCCAGTTCTTTCATCACATCGTCCGGCCCCAGTCCGGCATGGGCCAGCAGCACCATGCTGTGAAACCACAGGTCTGCGGTTTCATAGACGATCTTGTCCTTGTCACCGTCCTTGGCCGCCATCACGGTTTCTGTGGCTTCTTCCCCGATTTTCTTGAGAATGGCATCCAGTCCCTTGTGATATAAACCAGCCACATAGGAACTGTCCGGCGCTGCCGATTTGCGTTCCTCCAGCACCTGCGCCAGTTGTTGCAAGGTATCCGCCATTACAATCGTACCTCCACGCCTTGTTCCGCCATAAACCGTTTGGCTTCGCCGACGCTGTATTCCGCAAAATGAAAAATGGATGCTGCCAGCACTGCGTCAGCTCCGCCTTCTTTGACGCCATCGACCAGGTGCTGCAGGTTGCCCACACCACCGGAAGCAATAACCGGAATGGTGACAGCCTCCGCCACGGCGCGGGTCAGTCGGTTGTCGAATCCGATCTTGGTGCCGTCCCTGTCCATGCTGGTGAGCAGGATTTCTCCAGCACCGTAGTCAGTCATCTTTCTCGCCCATTCGATGGCGTCGATACCCGTTGGTTTGCGCCCGCCGTGGGTGAAAATCTCCCACTTTCCCTCATCCACGGATTTGGCGTCGATCGCCACCACGATGGCCTGGGAGCCGATACTGTCAGCAGCTTCCTTTACGAATTCGGGATTGAATACGGCTGCAGTATTGATGGCCACCTTGTCGGCACCGGCCATGAGCATGCGTTTGACATCCTCCACCTTGCGGATGCCGCCGCCCACGGTCAAAGGGATAAACACTTCCGAGGCCACCTGCTCTACCACATGCACGATAGTCTCGCGGTTATCGGAGCTGGCGGTGATGTCCAGGAAGGTGATTTCGTCTGCGCCTTCCTCATTATAGCGCCGCGCCACTTCCACCGGATCGCCGGCATCGCGGATATCCACGAACTGTACGCCCTTGACCACACGGCCATTATCTACGTCCAGGCAGGGAATGATGCGTTTTGCCAGCCCCATGTCAGCAGCTCAGTTGATCCGCCAGCTTCTGGCCTTCGGCAAAATCCAGACTGCCTTCATAGATGGCCCGCCCGGTAATAGCACCGACGATGTTGCCGGTATCCGCCTGGCACAGGGCTTCAACATCCCTCAGGTTGGTGATTCCACCCGAAGCGATAACAGGAATGCGAATGGCATTGGCAAGACTGGTTGTCGCCTCGATATTACAGCCTGTCATCATGCCGTCACGGCCGATATCGGTATAAACAATGGCGGATACGCCATCGTCCTCAAAACGCCTGGCCAGTTCGGTGACTTCCTGATCCGTCACTTCCGCCCAGCCGTTGATGGCCACCATGCCGTCTTTGGCGTCCAGCCCCACGATGATATGACCGGGAAAAACCTTACAGGCACTGGCGACAAATTGCGGATCTTTCACCGCCTGGGTGCCAATGATGCAGTAGCTGACGCCTGCCTGCAGATAGGCTTCGATAGTCGCTTCATCACGAATCCCACCACCTACCTGTATGGGCAGATCCGGATATCTGGCGGCGATATCCCGGATGGCATCACCATTCACCGGTTCACCGGCAAAGGCGCCATTCAGATCCACCAGATGCAGGCGGCGGGCACCAGCATCCACCCAGCGCCCGGCCATCTCCACGGGCTGACCGGAGAATACGGTATCGTCTTCCATCCTCCCCTGTTTCAGGCGCACACACTGGCCGTCTTTCAAATCAATTGCGGGTATCAGCAGCATTGTTCTGGCTTCCAGTTTACAAAATTTTTCAACAGACGCAGGCCGACGTCTGCACTCTTCTCCGGGTGAAACTGCGTGGCAAACAAATTGCCCCTGGCGATGGCGCTGACGAATTCCACACCATATTCCGTCGTGGCGGCAACCAGGGGCTTGTCTTCAGGCACCACATGGTAGCTATGCACGAAATAAAAGCGGGCGCCATCCTCGATGCCTTCCCACAAGGGGTGCTGCTGCCTTTGATTTACCTGGTTCCAGCCCATGTGGGGAATCTTCAGGGACAGGCTGTTGTCGCCAGGCATGTCCGCTGCAAAATGCTGTACCTTTCCCGGAAAAATCTCCAGCAGCTCCGTACCGTCATTTTCCTCGCTGAAACCCATAAGCACCTGCAAGCCCATGCAGATCCCCAGAAATGGCTTGCGCTGCACCGCCTCGCGCACCTCACGGTTCAAATGGTGCTCACCAATGGCTACCATGCAGTCACGCGCCGCGCCCTGACCGGGAAAAACAATGCGGTCTGCGCCCTTGATCCACTCATGATCATCCGTCACGCATACCTGGGCATCAGGTGCCACATGCTCAATCGCTTTGGATACCGAGCGCAGATTGCCCATGCCATAATCCAGTACAGCAATCTTCTGAACCACTACAGGCTGCCCTTGGTTGAGGGAATTGCACCCTGCTGCCTCGGATCTTCTTCCAGCGCCATGCGCAGGGCGCGGCCAAAAGCCTTGAAAATGGTTTCGGCGATATGGTGGGCGTTGTTGCCGCGAATACAGTCGATGTGCAGGGTCACCAGGGCATGATTGACAAACCCCTGGAAGAACTCATGAAACAGATCCACATCGAATTCACCGATCATGGAACGCTTAAAATCCACGGGCATTTCCAGACCGGAACGACCGGACAAATCGATCACCACCCGCGACAAGGCTTCATCCAGAGGCACATAGGCATGCCCGTAACGGCGGATGCCTTTCTTGTCGCCCACAGCCATCTCAAATGCCTGCCCCAGGGTAATGCCCAGATCCTCTACCGTGTGGTGGGCATCGATGTGCAGATCACCCTTGGCACTGATGTCCATATCGATCAATCCGTGGCGCGCCACCTGGTCGAGCATGTGTTCGAGAAAAGGCACACCGGTGTTGAATTTTCCATTGCCCTGCCCGTCCAGATCCAGTTTCACCGTGATCTGCGTCTCCAGGGTATTGCGCTCTACGCTGGCGCTGCGAGTCATGACTGGTCTCCAAAAAGTTGAGGGCTGGATTATAACAGCCTGCCGAACTCAGGCATAATCCTGGAAGAACCATGAGGAACAAGTGATTTCTATGCAGGCAATGGCCATTTTGCTGACGGGGTTTTCCCTGTTCAGCGCCCTCTCCATCGCAATTACACAATTCCGTGGTGAAAACTACCGGGAGCAGGGTTTTTCCCGGTTCATGGGGTTGGCACTGTTGCTCGCTTTGGCTGGTTTGCAGCTGATTCATTTTCTTTATCTGCAATATGGTTCGGGGCTGATCCGCAGTCCTGGCTACCATGCGCTGCTATTCACGGTGGCGCCTGCCTTCTACTTGTTTGCCAGACCCATCCTGCAGGCCCGTGACGATTTCCATTCCACGCAGCTGCTGCACTTTGTCCCCGCCGCCGTTGCCCTTTTCCTGCCCCATGAAATCGCCCTGCCTGCTTCATTCTTTCTGGGAGGCGGATATCTCCTGTGGCTGGCGCGGAACATCTATGCCTTGCGCAGACAGCGCAGCCATTTCCGGCTGGAGCTGGCCACACTTGGCGCGGTGTTTGGCATCGCTATCGCGGTCATGCTCCTTGGCCTGGGCCTGCCGCTGTTGCCGGAGCCTCTTTTCTTTACCTTGTACGCCACCGCCATTGGCCTGGCTTTCCTGCTGATCAGCATAGCCCTGAATCTCACGCCGCGGCTTTCGGCAAATGTTACAGAAGCCGCCAGGGAAACCTATGCCACGACCACCCTGGGAAATATCGACCGTGACCAGGCGCTGCAAAGATTGCAAGCATTGATGACGAACGAGCAGCTGTACCGCCAACCCGGGCTCGATCTGGCTACGCTGGCGGAAAAACTGGAGCTTTCTCCCCATCAGCTTTCCGAGCTGATCAACACACGGCTGGGCAAGGGGTTTTCCCGGTATGTCCGCGAGCACCGGGTGGCGGCGGCGAAGGCGATACTGCTCGCCGAGCCTGCCGCTTCCGTGCTCTCGGTAGGCATGAGCGTAGGTTTCTCCTCCCAATCGAATTTCTACGACGCCTTTCGTGAAATTACCGGCATGACGCCGGGCAAGTACCGCAAACTTCATGAAAAACCGGCTGCCGAATGATCTTTCCGGATTATTCACCCGGCAACAATAAACTGTTCCTGATCTATCAAACCGGAAGTTTTTCTTCCCTTATTTCCCTATTCTAGCCTCACCAACCCATGCTGAGGAGAAGCGGAATCATGAAAATACTATTGACGGGCGCAAGCGGTTTTATTGGCGGCCATATTCAGCAAGCGCTGGCGGCAGCCGGACACGAAGTCATCCCCGCCGACCGCCATCACGGCATCGACTTCAAGCAAATGCTCAAAGAAGACGACTGGCTGCCTCATCTAAAAGACATGGACGCCGTGATCAACGCCGTGGGCATCATCGCCGAAACTTCGGGACAGACTTTCGAGGTACTGCACCGGCTGGCTCCGCAAGCCCTCTTTTCCGCCTGCAGCAAAAGCGGGGTGAACCTGGTCGTGCAGATTTCCGCCCTGGGGGCGGATGAACAGGCCTTTACCCCCTACCAGTTGAGCAAAAAAGCTGCGGATGACGCATTACGGAAACTTCCCCTGGACTGGTTCGTGCTGCGCCCTTCCCTGGTATATGGCCCTGGCGGCGCAAGCCTGGCCATGTTTCGGCGCATGGCCTCCTTCCCCCTGCTGCCCCTGGCCGATGGCGGCAAACAAATGGTTCAACCCGTACACGTCAGCGATGTGGTGGCGACGGTGCTGCAATGCCTGCAGGCGCAAACCACGGGGATCACCCTGGATGTGGTCGGTCCCGAGCCACTGACCTTTGCCGAATGGCTGAACCTCATACGGCAAAAACAAGGCAAGCCGCCCGCCCGCATCCTGCCCATTCCTTTCGGCCCGATTGTGGCCATGGCCCGGGTAGGGCGTTATCTCATACCCCTGCTGCACCCGGACAATTTGCGTATGCTGCAAAAGGGCAACACGGCCGACGTGCAGCCTCTGGTGGAGTTTCTCGGGCGGCCCCCGCTGCACGCCGAGAAAGCCCTGTGACCTATCTGGCCCTGAAATACCTGCATATTCTGAGCATGATATTGTTGTTCGGCACCGGACTGGGCAGCGCATTCTACAAATGGATGGCGGATCGCAGCGGCGATCTGGCGCATATCGCCACCACCAACCGGCATGTGGTGCTGGCCGACTGGATGTTCACCACTCCCGCCATCATCGTTCAACCCCTGAGCGGCCTGGGGCTGCTGTATCTCCTGGGGCTGCCGCTGAATACACCCTGGACCAGCATCAGCCTGGCCCTGTATATTCTGGCAGGCGCTTGCTGGCTGCCCGTGGTGTGGCTGCAGATTCGCATGCGCAATCTGGCCAGAACCGCATTGGTGGAAAACCAGCCTCTGCCGGCACAATACTGGCAATATGCCCGGTTCTGGTTCTGGCTGGGAGTACCGGCATTCACCGCCATGCTGCTGATCGTATTCCTGATGATCTTCAAACCCGCCATGGGAGGCTGAAAATGACTACCTTACCCTTGATGCAACAAGTGCTGGGCGATCAATGGGAGCAATTGCCACCTGCCCTGCAAAAGCATTACCAGTATGGCGACAACACAGACACGGGCACGCTGGATATTGACTATCCTGGATTCATGCAACGCTATCTCAGCATCATGCGACGACTGGGCGCCCTGATCAACAGGCGTGGCAAACACATTCCCACAACCGTACGCAAACAGATGAGAAAGGGCACACAGCATTGGGAGCGCAGCATTCTCTTCCCTGATGGCGATACCATATTGTTCAAGAGCTACTGGAAATACGCAGGCGGCAATGAGTTGATTGAATACATCAATGCTTTTCTTGGTTTGAGAATGGCCGTGCATGTAAAAGACGGCCACCTGTATTATGAAGGCAGGCATTATGTCCTGAAGCTGGGGTCAGTGCTGCTGCCCATCCCGGAATGGCTGGTACTCGGGCATACCACTATTGAAGAAAAGGCCGTGGGCAACGAGTGCTTTCGTATGGATTTTCGGCTGCACCACCCCCTGTTCGGGCAGCTATTCCGTTACACAGGGAAATTCCACACCACGGAAGAGGCGGGACGACTTGATCCAGATCGTGGTGAAAATACAGACAACCGATAGACTGAACCCCAACAACCCATGGAAACCACAGTTATTTCAACGCTATACAAATTCTCGTCGATAGAAATGCCGCAACATCCCATTCAACAGGAACCGGGGAATCCAACGGTTCTTGACCCCGTTACCGGAGAACACGATTGAACAAGATACAAAAGCAGCGGCTGGCCTGGCGAACGGGTTTTTTCCTGCTGTTCATTCTGGCGCCGGTACTGGATATTTTCCGCTTCGACCTGAACCAGAATCACTTTATCCTGCTCACACATCCCTGGACCCTGGGCATAGACGCTTTCAAGAGCGGCCAGATCAGCGCCCTGGAAATGACCCTGAACATGGGCCTGCGTTTCTTCCTTCCCCTGGCGCTGGTGGTGGGCATCGGTTTCTGGGTGGCCTGGAAATGGGGACGCCTGTACTGCGGCTGGCTGTGCCCGCATTTTTCAGTGGTGGAGACCATCAACTACTGCATGCGCCGCGCTTCCGGAAAGCTTTCCCTGTGGGACAGGGAAACTCTGCCCACGGATCAGGCAGACGGCACCCATCTACCGGTGAACAGAAAATGGTGGTGGGCGACCGCCCTGGCCGTCCTAGGTTTTTCCTTCGTATGGGCGGTGGTGCTGATCACCTATCTGCTGCCCCCCAAGGAAATCTACAGCAACCTGTTTCACGCCAGCCTGACCCGCAACCAGATGCTGTTCATCGGTGTCGCCACCATTCTGTTCGTTATTGAATTCACTGTGGCGCGTCATTTATTTTGCCGTTTTGGCTGCGCGGCAGGCCTGTTGCAAAGCCTGGTCTGGATGGGCAACAAAAAAGCCCTGGTGGTCGGTTTCGACCGGGCGCGTTCCACACAATGCGTGGAGTGCGATGCCTCCTGCGAACACGCCTGCCCCATGCGCCTCAAGCCTCGCAGCATCAAGCGCAAAATGTTCACCTGCACCCAGTGTATGCAATGCGTGGAGGCCTGTGAAAAAGTCCATGAAGACGATCCCCGACCACCGTTGCTGCACATGCTCAGCGATCAATGCGCCCTGGATGTCTCCCTGCGGGATTTTGGACAGAAGCCCAGCATTCCGGCTGACTGCTTCCCCCCCATTGCCAGCTCCACCAAGCACAAGAAAGGAAGCCCGCCGCCGGACAGGTAAGCGTTTATGAATTCCTCTCCACGCTGGAATGGCGATGATCCGAGGCGCCCAGTATGCGCCCCGGCTCATCCTGCTGCAGATAAGCTTCCTCGGCCGGGGTAAGCTCTACCTCATCATAGCCGTTGATCATGGGCATGACATGATGGCGGAAGGAGCCGCCCGTGGTGAGCATATAGACATGAATGATGACAAATGCGGCAATGGCGTAGGCGCTGAGCACATGCACAACCGCCACCCAGGGCAGCCAGGGGCTGCTGACGCCATCCTGCCAGTAATTGTATGTGAGATAGAGCAGGCCGGAGACCCAGATCGCAGGAAACAGAAACAATTTCAGCCCCAGATAGGTAAGCGCCTGCAAGGGGTTATGCTTGCGCCAGAAGTGTTTGCGGTAGGGATGCGGCTTGCCGCGAAAAATATCCCAGGCGTAAAAACGCAACACAGGCCACAAGCCTTTGGTGGTAGGCAGGTAGTGACGCCATGCGCCCGTGGTCAAATGCCAGAAAACCGCAAATACCCACAGCGCCACAAGGAACAGCGCCGACCAGGTGTGCAGCCAGACCGCCTGATCGAAACTGATGATTCCATATACGCCATGAATGCGTAGTCCTGTAAACAACAGCATGAATATCAGCAGCATCTGGGTCCAGTGCCAGAAACGCTCGAAACCGCTGAATATCTTTACACTGCGACTTGGCATCAGTTTTTCCTCCGCGCCAGCAGGAAACGCAGCAAGCCATGCCCCGCCACGCCCCCCAGGGAACCGACCACCATCAGCAGCCCCAGCACATCCAGCCAAGGGGGCGCATCACGGCCCGGCATGTAGAAGCCCTTCACTTCCTTGAGCCGCCCTTCCTTCGCATGGCATTCATCACAGGCCAGGGCCTGCTCTTTGGGCGCGACCATGTGATTGATGGGCCACCAGGAGTAAGTATCGATGAAGCCGAACTCTCCGCTGTAGGGAATACCGTTCTTCTCCATGCCCACCTCGATGGCCTTGGAAAAATCATAGTTGCCCCAGAAAGCCGCATCATCGTCACCCCACAGGTGCATATACACCAAGGTGTTGTTGCCCTTGTCATAGGGCTGCACCGTGTGCATGCGTTTGAAAGGCCAGATGCGCGAATCCGGATCCTGCGCATCACCACCAAAATAGTTGATCTCAACGGGCCGGGAAGAATCGAAACGGGTATCTATGGTCGTGTATTCCATCACCCCGTCAAACCAGCGGTACTCAGGCACTACATTTTCTGCATACTTGAAACTGCCCTTGATGGACTTGTAGGTATGGCGCCACTCGCCATTCCCCTGCTGGTAACCTTCTTCCCGGTAACCCTCTCCGTTCTTCAGGCGCCCCGCAGTGCGCCAGTCCCAGTCCATCTTGGTGGCAACGCCCCCCCGCGCAAAGGCGGGAATATGGCAGCTTTCGCAGGCCACCCTGTCCACATGATCATCAAGCTTCAGCCCCTTGACGCTGAAAGGATGCGGCTTGTCGCCGTGACAGCTTTCGCAGGTTGCCGTTTCCCTTTCCATACCGGGCTTGGGCTTGGCATGTTCCTTCTCATCCTTTGCGATCATGTTGTAGCGGCTGCCGGCCCATTCATGACCCTCACCCACGTGGCAGATGATGCAGGCAAAGTTCTCGCCATCCTCTGACATGTGTACATCCACATCCCTGGGCGGATGAAACAGCACCGAGGAAAGATCCCCGTGCTTTACGTTGTCACCGCCACCACCAAAGAAATGACAGGTGCCACAGTTGCTGCGTGCAGGCAGGCGCACATTCTGGGCTACTTTCACCCAGTCGATGGGCTTCTTGCCCTCGAACATGACAGAACAGGCCTTGTTGCCCTTGGTAGGCGGCGTCTTGTAATAGGTACCGGTGGATTCATGACAAACCAGGCAGTCGATATTTTCCTCATTGGTAAAATCGTAGTTGCTGTCCTTCATGTTGTAGCCCGCATGACACTGGGCGCACATGCCCTCGTTGCCACGGGCATTGGTACAAAAGTTGTTGATGAGAACGCTTTTCCCGAGTTTCTGGCCCGTGACCGGGTTGGTATAGCTCCAGGTCCAGTGCTTGTTCTTCACGAACTGATGGCCAGCGGTGTTGTGGCATTCCAGGCAGGCGCGGGTGACTTCCGGCCCGCTGCTGAAGGGGCCTTGCAGTTCCTTGAGCCTGGTGTGATCCGTGGTGAACTTGCGTTGCTTGTCTTTGTCCAGCTCGGTGACCGGGTTGTCCACCTCGCCCCGGTTACCGATATCCGTATATTCCGAAATCCCAAGTTCCAGTTTTTTACCGCCACCGGGATTATCCTTCGCAGCAGGCACCGCAAATGTCGGGGGCACCTGGCTGAAGGCTCCCAGGAGCACCAATAGAACAGAAAAAAACCCCCTGTTTCCCGGAATCCGCATGCAAACCTTTCCTTACCGTGAAGAACCTATTGTTTCAATATAGCGCAGGCAAAAAAGATCCACCTTAAGAATAATCAATCACCCGTAATCGGATGTTAAAAAATGTGATGTTGTCTTTCCTCCATTTTTCATGACCATACGTCATTAAAAATGGCCGATGAGCAGATACCCGGGATGGAACTTTTCATGACAAAACCGTTCGTAAAGTGGAACTATGGCGTCATCATTTCATAAGGCATGCAGGAAACAACCTCTGGCTGACAAAAACCGGGGGCATGACAGATGGCCTTCAACATGACCCGCAAGTCTTCCTCCCATCCTGCTTTAGCAAAGGGGATCAGCTTGTCCCCTTCTTCCCTGATCCTGCTCACCGCCGCATTCATCACATTGGCGGACAATGGCGCTTTTTGGTCTTCACTGGCACAAAGGATGGACCTGATCAATCTAAAAGGATTTGGTTTCGTGTTGACCTTTTTTTCACTGATCACGGGCATCACGGCGCTTTTTTTCCTGGTTCTGGGGCAAAGATATCTGCTCAAGCCGTTACTGATCCTGTTTCTCTTCCTCTCGGCGGCAACCGCGTATTTCAACAACATTGGCGTGGTATTCGACACCCTCATGGTTCAAAACATGCTGGAAACCATCAAGGACCAAAACACTAATGAAGCAATGGAACTGCTGTCACCATCCTTGCTGTGGCACCTGTTTCTGTTCGGCCTGCTGCCATCCGTATTCATCATTCTGGTGAGGGTGCGCCCCAGGAAAATACTGCGGGACTTGTTATGCCGCCTCGGCACCATGGTGATAATACTTGTGGTCATCACCACACTGGTGATGCTCAACTTCAAGTATCTGACTTATTTCTCTCGGGAAAACCGTGACCTGCGCATGGCCATCACACCGGTCTACCCTGTATATTCCATGATCAAGCTCATCAAGAAAAGCCATGCCGATGATGAGATTCCGTTTCACGTCATCGGTCAGGATGCCAGCGAACAGCATTCAGGTAAAAAGCGGGTAGGCATCATGGTGGTAGGCGAAACCGCACGAGCCGATCATTTTTCACTCAATGGCTATCCACTACCCACCAATCCGCTGCTGGAAAAGCAGGATGTAGTCAGTTACAGCAATGCCTGGTCCTGCGGCACCTCGACAGCTTACTCGGTTCCCTGCATGTTTTCCTTCCTGGAAAAAAAGCAATACTCACCAGGCAAGGCACAGCATCAATCCAACCTACTGGATGTACTGGAAACCGCGGGCGTCAAGACTTTCTGGCGCGATAACAATTCCAGCTGCAAGGGCGTGTGCGAGCGTACCGAGTCGGAGAAACTGCACCGCGATCCTGATCCAAAATCCCCTTTCTTCAATGCGGGCGAATATTCCGATGAGGTTCTGCTGGAAGGACTGGACAGTTTGATCGAGCAACGCCATGGTGACGTACTCATCGTGCTGCACACCATGGGCAGCCATGGCCCCGCTTACTACAAGCGCTACCCCAGGGAGTTTGCCCGTTTTCAACCCGCCTGTGAATCTGCTTCACCCCATGAATGCAGCGATGAAGCCGTTTTACACGCTTATGACAACACCATCCTGTATACGGATCATGTACTCAACAAGCTCATCGAGTTTCTGAAAGAACGGGAAGGCCAGTATGACAGTTTCATGCTCTATGCTTCCGACCATGGAGAATCCCTGGGAGAGCACGGCGTGTATCTGCACGGCCTTCCTTACAGCCTGGCGCCGGATGCACAAACCCATGTCCCCATCATCATCTGGCTGTCCGACGGCCTGAAAACAGCCAGAAACCTGCCAGAGCGCGCAACAAAAGCCTGTGCCGACAGCAAAGTGTCTCATGACAACCTGGCGCACACCCTGCTCGGGATGTTCGATGCGAATACATCGCTATACCGGAAAGACCTGGATCTGCTTGGCGGCAGATGCAAGTAATCAGCGTGTCAAATCCTGCGGGCTTGCTGGATCTGCCGATCCCCCGAAAAAAGCGCACCACCGATCATCCCATTACCCGGGTCGGCAAGTAGTGCCCGGAGAATGCAGGGGACAGTATGTCTAATATACTGACACTTGGTTTACGGCCCGCGTTTTTCAGGAAATCGTTGTACTGCCCGCTGAATAGTCAGAAATTCTTATTCAAGAGTTATTACTCTGACTTCAAAAATACGAACGCCTGCTGGGGCCTCGAACCCGTTGAGAGGCCGAAGACAGAATGAGGCAGAGGGTGCGCGGATTCCATCAGGGCCAGAGGCATGAAAATCACCTCATCCCAAAGGCCGGATATATGGATGCAATATTCTTCTTGTCACAAACGAACTTTTCCTCACATCACGGGGCGAACCACATATGACCCTGTTATTTTACTGTTATTTTAATCAGGCGCTCTCCATTGGTTCTTATCCAAAAGCATAAGCCAGCTTGGGAAGCAGTGCCAAGCGAAAAAAATATCTGGCTAGTCGCCTTAGCCGGAAAAACAGCAGCAATACAATGGAAATTTATAAATATCTCTGATATGGTAATTATATCAATAAGTTGTGATGGCATCTGTCTTAGCAGGGAAGCGTAAATTTATCCATCCCCTCTTACTAGGCTGCGGTTTTCCATCTAGCGAGCAAATAAGCACTCTAGATGGAAGTTTTCCACCTAGTAAACAGTACTGGCCATCTAGGTGGAAATTTTCCATCTACTAAAATGTTAGACGTCAAAGGAGAGATCGTGGAATTTATACCAGTTAATGCTTCTATTCACTATAAATGTGCTTTAGACGTTTATTGCTCCGATAATGATGGACTTACTTCGATAAGACGGGTTATTAGAAGCTGGTGCTTAAGTAAGACTTAATGGAATGGTTCGCCCCGCTCCCTAAACGGCCTCAAATGGGCCATGATGCTGATACAACCCAGACATCAAAACAGAAGCGAGGTGAACCATGAAGAAGGATAACAAGAAAACCCAGGTT
>Ga0256834_1000294_pt1 | contig 36641 bp, 35 predicted proteins | sample 4281140metaG_FD_190536 | JGI IMG/M metagenome (GOLD analysis project Ga0256834, IMG submission 190536) | Hydrothermal vent microbial communities from East Pacific Rise, Pacific Ocean - 4281-140 | ecosystem: Environmental > Aquatic > Marine > Hydrothermal vents | place: Pacific Ocean: East...
AAGAGCGAAGCAAAGCGGGCAAATAATAAAAATTCAGAACGAAAGACATCTTCATTTAATTTTTCAAATAAGGAGTTGCGAAATTCATCACGCCCAGCTTGAGTAATTGAGTAGATTTTTTTGGCAGGGCGGCCTTGTTGGGCTTGGGTGTGCGAGGTTACAAACCCAGCTTCTTCTAATTTTGCAAGGGCAGGGTAGATTGATCCAAAACTTACTTCTACAAAATAGGAACATTGGCCATTTGTACAAAGCTGGCGTATTTCATATCCTGTAGCGTCACTCTCAAAGAGGATTGAGAGGCAAAGGGTTTTTACATTCATGTTAATTACTGCTATATTCTGTTTAAGTATATGCTTGTTAAGAATATACTTAAACAGAATAGGTCTGTCAAATATTATAATCACATATTGCTGCCATTTTTTTTGCAATATCTTTCCCAAGCTGCTCGTTTGCACAGGCAACAAAAAACGGATTGAAATAGTTATTTTTGCTTTTGTTATATTTTAGCGGTAGGCCATCAAGCGTTAGAACAACTCCGCCACTGGCTTCAAGAATTGCTTGACCTGCTGCGGTGTCCCACTCACAAGTTGGCGTGAAACGAGGATAAAGAAGAGCCTTGCCTTGAGCTAGCATGCAAAATTTTAAAGATGATCCAACAGAAATATCCTTATAATTTTTTAGTGTTTGGCATAGGTTTTCTAAATATTCACTGCCATGTGAGCGAGAGGCAACAATATTCATTTCTTTTGTTTTTGTCGTAAAAATTGGAATGAATGAATTGGCTTTATTATTTGTTATTTCAAATGAAAAAGCCCCTTTATTGCTGCCAATGAACCCTTTTTTTTGAGTTGGTACAATAATAACGCCAATTGTGGGGCGCTCTTTTTCTATTAAGGCAATATTGATGGTGAACTCGCCATTTTTTTTTATAAATTCTTTAGTGCCATCAAGCGGATCAACGCAAAAATACTTTTCATTTAAATTGGGTATTTCCCCAATAGATGCTCCTTCTTCAGCAAGCACTGGGATATTAGTCTTGGCTAACTGCTCTAGAATGATTTCTTCAGCTTTTTGATCTGCAATAGTTACGGGTGAGCCATCGGATTTTTTTGTAATTGAAAATGGTTGCTCATATATTTCAAGAATTTTTTCTCCAGCCTTTAGGCAGGCTTTAATCATGATTTTAAGTAATTGCTCATTGCTCTTTTCACTCATGAGATATTCATTCCTCACCAAATTGTCTAATTGTCTTTGTTTACATATTTTACGATAGAGCTAAAATTTCATTTATCAAGATTGCACTTTAGGTTTACTTGCTCTACTCTTAGGCTTGAAAGAGTAAAAAATAGCTTATGGCGCATGATTTGATTTATTTATATTTGCGACGAAGCTGAATTTAAGGAATGTAAAGTGGCCGATGAAAATCGGTTCGCCTCTGCCTCACTTCCAATAAAGGAAGGGGTGCAAAAAAATAACCAAAACGAACATATTTCTAAGACATCTCTCTTAGAAAGTCAGCCTGTTGATAATGAAAAGAATCCTTCTTTACAGGCAAGGCCAAAGTCAAATGTTGCTAAGGTTAATAATAAATGGCGGACAAAAAATAAAAAAAACACACCTAACCATAGCCAAAATGGAACAATTTTTGCTGCATTAGATCTTGGCACAAATAATTGCCGCCTGCTTGTTGCACGTCAACGGGGTAATGGGTTCTTGGTAATTGATGGTTTCTCACGCATTGTTCGTTTGGGCGAGGGTGTATCATTAAGTGGGTTGCTTGATGAAAAAGCAATTGAGCGCACCATAAAAGCTCTATTAGAATGTAAGACTAAACTAAATAGGCATCAACCAAAACACATGCGTTTAATTGCTACTCAGGCATGTAGGGGAGCTAGTAATTCGGGAGATTTTTTGGATAGGGTGCAAAAAGATGTTGGGCTTGAATTAGAAATTATTGACCAAAGAATTGAAACTGAGCTTGCGGTAGCTGGTTGTGCTGATTTAATTGACAAGAAAGCTCATGGTGCTTTGATGTTTGACATTGGCGGTGGTTCAACCGAATTAGCATGGCTTGACTTTAGGGGAGGTCGTCCAAAATTACGCTCCAAAATGCCTAGCGCAATTCGTTCGTGGCAATCATTACCTGTGGGTGTTGTTTCAATTGCTGAAAAATTTGGTGGCAAAAATGTTAGTGTTGAGAGCTTTGAAGAAATGGTGGCTTTTGTTTCTGAAAAGTTAAAGGCTTTTAAGGGTCGAAAAAAACTACAAGAAATGATAAAAACCCATAATGTGCATTTGATTGGTACATCAGGAACGGTGACAACACTTGGTGGCTTACACCTTGGTTTGGAGCGTTATGAGCGAGCAAAAGTTGATGGACTTTGGATGCGTAATGATGATGTAGTGGATACAATGCGAGTTTTGCTAAATATGTCATATGAGCGAAGGGCTGCTAACTCGTGTATTGGGGCGGATCGAGCGGATTTAGTGCTTCCGGGTTGTGCCATTTTTGAAGCGATTAGGCGTGAATGGACTACAAAGAATATTAGAGTGGCAGATCGAGGATTGCGTGAGGGTATGCTTGTTTCAATGATTGAAAAAAATAGGGTTGAGATGAATCGTGGGCGAGTGAATAAAAGCTATAATAAAAAACAGAATTTGGATAATAAAAATGGCTAAGCCTAAAAAAGGATCAGTGAAAATCATTGGTAAGCGCGCTAAAATTGCAAAAGCTAAAACTGTTGCCAAAGAAGCAAGTAATAAAGAAAAAGCCAACAAAGAAAAAGCTATTAAAACTGGTACAATAAAACCAAAGAAAAAAAAGAAAAAAGATGGTTTAAAAATTCGAGTGAAATCCTCAAAGGGAAGAAAAATATCATCAACCCTTTGGCTGCAGCGTCAGTTAAATGATCCGTATGTGATAAAGGCGAGAACGCAAGGATATAGATCTCGAGCGGCTTTTAAGCTGGTTGAACTTAACGATAAATACCAATTGCTAAAACCCAAAATGAGAGTTGTTGATTTGGGTTGTGCGCCTGGTGGTTGGCTGCAGGTTGCATCAAAAGCTGTGCAATCATCACATAAAAACCCTGCGATTGTTGGTATTGATTATCTTGAAATGGGCGCAATAGCTGGTACAATAATTTTGCAAAAAGATTTCAACGATGAAGATGCACCGCAAATGTTAATTGATGCACTTGGTGGGCATAAGGCAGATATTGTTCTCTCTGATATGGCAGCCCCAACAACAGGGCATCGCCCTACCGATCACATTAGAATAATTGCATTGGTTGAGATGGCGGCTCTGTTTGCAGTTGATATTTTAGCACCTGGGGGAACATTTGTTGCCAAGGTTTTTCAGGGTGGAACAGAGCATCAATTATTGAATGAATTAAAGAAAAATTTTGAAACCACATTTCATGCAAAACCACCTGCTTCACGCAAAGATTCTGCTGAAACATATTTGATTGCAAGAGGGTTTAAAGGTTAGAATTTAACAACTTGTCTTTGAGGGGTAAAGGGAGCAAGAAATTATATCTCACTCCCTTATTAAAAACTAAATAACCAGATATTAAGCAACATGCCTTTGAGCATTTGAAGATGGTTTTGCATCAGTTTTTGATTGCGGGCTTTGTAATTTAAACTTTCGCATTTCATTTTCTAAATCAATTGCTTGAGTGCTTAATTCGCCAGCTTGTTTTGTTGTATCTTCTGCCATTTGAACATTTTGCTGAGTGATGTTTTCAATATCACCAATTGCTGCGTTAACATCATTAAGTCGATTAGATTGATCTGTGGTGTTTTGAGAAATATTGGAAACAAGATCGGCAACTTCGCCAACATTCTCTGTTATTTGATCTAACACCTCACCCGTGCTTCCAACAATTTTAACACCATCTTCTACTTGATCTCGGCTAACGGCAATAAGGCCAGAAATTTCTTTAGCGGCTGTTGTGCATCGTTGAGCTAATTGACGAACTTCTTGCGCAACAACGGCAAAACTACGCCCAGCTTCTCCAGCCCTTGCAGCTTCTACGCCAGCATTTAATGCAAGTAAATTGGTTTGAAAAGCAATTTGATCTATAACACCAATGATTGAGCTAATTTCTTCAGATGATTGTTTGATTTTGTCCATGGCTTCAACTGCATTAGTAACAATTGTTCCAGCTTTTTGCACGTTTGATGTAGTAGCTTTAGTCACCTCAGTAGCTTTTGATGCAGTTTGTGCTGTTTGAGAAATACTGTTTGTTAGGTCATTCAAAGTTTGCGAGCTTTGTTTTAATGAAGATGCTTGTTGTTCAGACCTTTGAGAGAGCTCTTCACTTGATTGAGCAATTAGTGATGAACTGTTCACAATGACAGAAGAAGTATGCTTGGTGCGACATAATGTGTTGCTTAGTGATTTGAGAGCTGAATTATAATGCTCTGTCATCTCTTTAAATTCTTCGGGTAAGTCATCTGGGAGTTGCTTTTGCAAATCTCCATTTGCTAAATAGCTTAGCCCTTCACTTAAAGTGTCTAATGCTTGGCTTTGTTGGGCATTAGCAAGGTTTTTTTCTTCTTCAATTTTTTTTCGCTCATCTTCAAGTTTATCAAGATAAACAGTAATAACATAATCCATATCAAGCATAGCGGCTTTGATTACAGATGAAAACTCTAAGCTGGTTTCTTGTGGGGTTGTTTTTTTCTTTCTAATATCATTCCATTTTGCATCAACCATAGCAATGATAAGCTGCTCCATAACCAGAGCATAACCACCAATATACCAGCGAGGCTCAAGCCCGATGCGAGCATGAATTTCTCCAATTGTCGTTGCTTTTTTTATATAAGCATCATCAAATTTTGCTTGCCCAACTGTTACCCAGTGATTTCCTTGGGTTTGTTTTGCTGCTGCAATATGTTCTGCATCTCTAAAATTTGCAGCTAGATGGGGGACATTAACAGCTTTTGCATATAGTGCATCAAGCCCAGGGCCAACAGCCCCTAATAAAACTGGATAAACCCTATTGATTGCATCACTTGCCGCTTGGTCAAATCCTAAAAAATCTAGTCGTTCTTCAAGTTCTTTTGACTTATCTACCATTTCGCTCATAGCTAATTCCTAAACATTCTTGCTTTAAAAAATCACACTTCATATTTCACATTCACGTTATCTCACTTTATAGTTTATAAAATGATAAGTATTTTTACGAATTATGTGATGTTCTTCTAGCCAAAGCTACTTTGAAGTGATAGAGGAACTCGCCAACCTCAATCTGTTATGATTCTTAAATTATGACAGTGAGAAAATGATAATTCCAATAGCTAAAAAGCACGGAGGTCTGGCCATGGCTAAGATAATTTCATCAATAACTGGAGATAATGCGCTCACTTTTGACGATGTGTTATTGCAACCTGCAAAATCAGAAATTTTGCCAACAGATGCAAATCTATCTACCTTTGTTACAAAAGATATTGAATTAAAATTACCCATTTTATCTTCTGCAATGGATACTGTAACCGAGAGCGCAATGGCGATAGCTATGGCGCAAGCTGGTGGTTTGGGCGTTATTCATCGCAACCTTACTCCAGAGCAGCAGGCTAAAGAGGTTAAAAAAGTCAAGATTTTTGAAAGTGGTATGGTTGTTAATCCCATTACTATTGGCCCTGATGCAACACTTGCTGATGCACTTGATTTGATGAAGCATTATTCTATTTCTGGAATTCCTGTGGTAAAAAATGGCGGTACTGGTGGTAGGATAACTGGGGAATTGGTTGGAATTGTAACTAATCGTGATGTGCGTTTTGCTACTAAAAGAGGGCAAGCTATTTCTGAGTTGATGACTTATGAAAATCTTATAACGGTAAATCAAGATGTAAGCCAAGAAGATGCAAAGCGTTTGCTTCATACAAATCGTATTGAAAAACTACTTGTTATTGACGAGAATAATATCTGCATAGGTTTAATCACCGTAAAAGATATGGAAAAAGCCAAAGCTAATCCTGATGCAATAAAAGATGAAAGCGGAAGTCTTAGGGTTGCTGCTGCTTCGACAGTTGGAGATAAAGGGCTTGAGCGATCATTAATGTTGGTTGATGCTGGGGTTGATCTGGTGGTGATTGATACGGCGCATGGTCATTCAATTCATGTTATTAATGCTGTTATGGAGCTTAAAAAATTAAGACCAAAAGCTCGAATTATTGCAGGAAATGTTGCTACTGCTGAAGCAACTAAGGCATTGATCGATGCTGGAGCAGATGCTGTGAAGGTTGGAATAGGTCCGGGGTCAATCTGCACCACAAGAATTGTTGCAGGGGTTGGAGTGCCGCAATTAGCTGCTATTATGGCTTGTAGTGAAGAAGCTGCAAAGCACAATATTCCTATTATTGCAGATGGCGGGATTAAATTTTCTGGTGATATGGCAAAGGCATTGGCGGGGGGAGCAGCGTGCGCTATGGTTGGCTCGCTTTTGGCAGGTACAGATGAGAGCCCCGGAGAAGTTTACCTTTATCAGGGACGCTCGTATAAGTCGTATCGTGGCATGGGGTCGGTTGGGGCAATGGCTCGTGGCTCGGCTGATCGTTATTTTCAACAAGAAGTTGATGACCAAATGAAGTTAGTTCCAGAGGGCATTGAGGGGCAGGTGGCTTATAAAGGGCCTGTTTCAAATGTTTTGCATCAATTGGCAGGTGGGGTGCGTGCATCAATGGGTTATACTGGGGCTGCAAATTTGAAGGATTTTACAAGCAGAGCAGAATTTGTAAAAATTTCAAGTGCTGCACTGCATGAAAGTCATGTTCATGATGTTTCAATCACTCGTGAAAGCCCAAATTATCGTGGTGGAAATTGATGGATAAAATTTTACTTTTTGCCGTTATTGCACAACTTATCCTTACATTTTTTTTGATGTTTTTGATGGGGAGTTTGCGAATTAATTCGGTTAGAAAAAAAGAAGTAAAGATAAGTGAAATTGCGTTAAACACAGATGCTTATCCAAAGAAAGTTAGGCAAGTCGCCAATGCTTTTAACAACCAGTTTCAAATGCCAATTTTATTCTTTTTTGGGGTAGCTTTAGCTTTATTTTATGGGAGTATAGGTTGGTTAGAAATCATTTTTGCTTATGGTTTTATTACATTAAGATATATTCATGTTTTTATTCACATAACGAACAATAACCCTGTTCAGCGATTAAATGCTTATTTTGTTGGGGTTTTGTTTTTGATGGCATTTTTATTTACAGTTTTTTATAAAGCTATTTTTTAGGATTATTATTATGCGATTAGCAGGAAGAATGGCGGCCGCCATTGAAATTTTACAAGATATGGAAGAGCGGCATCGCCCTGTTTCATTAGCATTAAAAAATTGGGGCTTGGCGCATCGTTTTGCTGGCTCTGGTGATAGGGCGGCAATTGGTAATATGGTCTATGACGCTTTGCGACAAAAAGCCTCGCTTGCCTATATTATGGGGAGCGATAGCCCTAGGGCTTTGGTGCTGGCGGTTGTGGTGCGAAAATGGGGGCAAGATATTTCTGAGTTGCAAGCGATTTTTGCAAGCGATAATTTTGCACCAAGTGAAATTACAAAAGAAGAAATTGAACGATTAGAAGCAGAAAAACCGCTTGTTGATGCGCCAGATGTTGTGATTGCAAATATCGCTGATTGGCTCAAACCAAGTTTTGAAAAAGCCTTTGGAGAGAATTGGATAGATGAGGCAAAGGCTTTTACCAAACGCCCTCCGCTTGATTTGCGCATAAATGAATTAAAGTTAAAAACTGATAGAGTGCAAAAAGCATTGAAGCGTTTTAGCCCTGAGATAAGTGAGATATTACCTTTTGCTTTGCGGATTGAAGCAGGGGAAGCAGCTTCTCGTACGCCAAATGTAACTTCGGACGAAGCATTTAAAAAAGGCTGGTTTGAGGTGCAAGATTTAGGCAGCCAAATTGTTGCGGCTCTTATTGATGCGCAACCTAAAGAGCAATTGCTTGATTATTGTGCGGGGGCGGGTGGCAAAACGCTTAGCCTTTCGGCGCAAATGAAAAATAGCGGGCAGATTTTTGCCTATGATATTGATAGGCATCGCATTGCGCCTATTCACGAAAGAATAAAACGTAATGGTGTTCGCAATGTGCAGATTATTGAGCCAGAAAGCGAAGCCTTAAAAGCTAAGTTAAATAAAATGGATAAAGTGGTTGTTGATGCACCTTGCACTGGCACTGGCACATGGCGACGTAGGCCTGACACTAAGTGGAAGTTAACACAAGAACAGCTTGAAAATCGCCTAAAAGATCAGGCAGAAATATTAGATGCGGCGGCAAAATATGTGCGCCCCGGAGGGCAGCTATCTTATATTACTTGTTCGATTTTACCGCAGGAAAATGATGAGCAGATAGAAAATTTTCTAAGTAAGAATAAGAATTTTAAAGCCATTGCCTCGCATTCATTATGGCAAAAAAAGTTTGGATCAACTAATAAAGCACGCCCATATTTTGGGAAAAATGGTATAACGCTAACACCCGCTAGCACACAAAGTGATGGATTTTTCATTTCTATTTTAGAGCGAGATATTATTAAATCATGACAAGTGTAGAAAATCAAACTAGATTGCATGAAAGCATTTTAATTGTAGATTTTGGCTCGCAAGTCACTCAGCTTATTGCAAGGCGATTGCGTGAGGCAGATGTTTATTGCGAAATTCACCCATTTTCAAATGCGGCTGATGAATTAGAGAGGCTTTCACCAAAGGGGATAATTCTCTCTGGTGGCCCTGCCTCTGTTTTAGATGAAAATGCACCAGATATTGATGCTCGTTTGCTTGATGCTAATGTGCCGATTTTAGGAATTTGTTATGGTCAGCAAGCCCTTTGCATTGCACTTGGCGGCAAGGTTGAGGCTGGGCATGATCGTGAATTTGGTCGTGCTAATGTTACGCCAAAAAAACCATGCGCCCTTTATGATGGTGTTTGGGATTTAGAAAGCGAACATCAAGTTTGGATGAGCCATGGAGATAGAGTTACGAAATTGCCAAAAGGTTTTGAGGTTGTTGCAACTTCCCCCGGTGCGCCGCTTGCGATTATTGCCAATGAAGAAAAGCAAATTTGGGCAACGCAATTTCACCCCGAAGTTCATCATACACCAGAGGGAGCAAAATTGCTCTCGAACTTTGTGCATAAAATTTGCGGCTGTTCAGGTGATTGGACAATGGCGACTTATAAAGAGCAAGCGATTGAAAAAATCCGTGAGCAGGTGGGTGATAAAAGAGTTATTTGTGGGCTTTCTGGTGGGGTTGATTCATCGGTTGCCGCATTACTTATTCACGAGGCTATTGGCGATCAATTAACGTGTATTTTGGTCGATCATGGATTGATGCGTCAAAATGAGGCTAGTGATGTTGTTGCAATGTTTAGCGAGCATTATGACCTTAAATTAGTGCATGTTAATGCGGTTGATACATTTATTGAGGAGCTTGAAGGCGAGAGTGACCCTGAGACAAAACGCAAAATCATTGGACGTTTATTCATAGAGACTTTTGAAAAAGAGGCAAAAAAACTTGGGGGGGCAGACTTTTTAGCGCAAGGCACGCTTTATCCTGATGTGATTGAAAGTGTTTCTTTTACGGGTGGCCCTTCGGTTACGATTAAATCACACCATAATGTTGGTGGTTTGCCTGAGCGTATGAATATGGAATTGGTTGAGCCGTTGCGTGAACTTTTTAAAGATGAAGTGCGCACATTAGGCCATGAGCTAGGTCTGCCAGATAGCTTCATCGGTCGTCACCCTTTCCCCGGTCCTGGTTTAGCCATTCGCCTACCAGGTGGTATAACAAGAGAAAAATTAGAAATTTTACGTCAAGCAGATGCAGTATATCTTGATGAAATTCGTAAAAGCGGGCTTTATGATAAAATTTGGCAGGCATTTGCGGTGTTGCTTCCTGTGCAAACAGTTGGCGTGATGGGCGATGGCCGCACTTATGAATTTGTTTGTGCGCTTCGTGCTGTAACATCGGTTGATGGCATGACAGCAGATTTTTATCCCTATGATATGGAATTTTTAGGCAAAGCCGCAACTCGGATTATCAACGAGGTTCGAGGGATAAATCGGGTAGTTTATGATGTGACGAGTAAGCCGCCTGGGACTATTGAGTGGGAGTGATTTATGACTAGGAGAACTATTGAAAGTAATTATGCGAGATTGATAGGACTAAGAGAGGCTGTAGCTTCTGAGCAGAAAGCATATAATCTTTCTACAGATTTTGCAGATGACTATAATACGATTCTTAAAAACCTTCGAGATAAATGTGATGATAATTTTTCTGGTTTTGACCTTCCTCAACACGTTTGGAATAACCATGATGACCAAATGTATCAGGTAAATAAACCTCCTTTACGATCAAAAATATTTCAACTCATCAGCTATCTGGAGAACGTTCATTCTGCTTCTAATAGAATTGTTGAGATTGGAAGTGTTTATAATCTTATTAAAGATGAAGAGCTTAAATCACGTTGTTCAGACTTACTATCTGCTAAAGATCATTTTGATCGAGTTATAAATCAAGCAACTCAAGTTCTTGAAGAAAGATTGCGTGTAAAGTTGCCTTCTTTGAATAAATATACTGGTGTGCCTTTAGTAGGTAAAGCAATGAACAAAGAACCAGAAAATAGTTTAATAATTTTTTCAAGTGAGAAAAGCGAACAAGGAGGCTATGTAGCTTTATTCCATGGTATTGTGGGAGCTTTTAGAAATACGAGTCATCACAGGTTTATGGCTGATGTATCTCGTGAGCAAGCGTTGCAAATCTGTGCATTTATAGATACTCTTTTAACGGCGCTAGAAAAAGCAGAAATTGTTAAAGAGGAAATATAATTCTTTACTGCTCGATGTCATTGCGGGCTTGACCCGCAATCCAGTAGCCTCAAATTTTGTTATATAAATGTCCATCGGGGTAGATATTTTTTGCTTTTAGGGGAGCTTTATGCGTCAAGGACTTGACGCTGCTGGATTGCGTTTTTCAACGCAATGACAGTGGTGTTTATCTCATTCCCCGCTCAGTTTTATGCCCGAACCACCACCCTCAATCCCTCCCCGCAAGGGGGAGGGAAGTAAGATGGTGCGAATTTTATTTCTAGCTAGACAAGTGATTAGCTACTAATTTTATGTTGCTTTATTTGAGGTTAGATAGATTGTTCTTAAGTCCACCTCCCCCTTGCGGGGAGGGGCTAGGGGTGGGGGTTATGCTAGAAGAGTGAAAACCTATAATTTACTCTCCAACCACCTCAACCTCATCTAACCTTACAAACTCAAAACCCTTTTCAACTAAAGCCAACAATCCTTTAACAACCCCAGCCCCTGCGGCTCTTTTTGGCTGGTTAATATGCGCAATAATCACATCACCATTGTTAGCATTAGCAATGCGAAAAGCGGTGGCTTTGGCAGAGGCAGAAGCACCTATGTCACCATTTAATGAAAAGCCAGCAATAAAATAGTTATGTTGCTCAATCAGTTCTATTGCATCATTTGAATAAAGTGCCGTTGCACCACGAAACCAAACCGGTTCAGAATTTGTGCTAAGTTTAATAGCCAATTCGCCACCAATCAATTCATCAAGCACAGCTTTGGCAGTGCCAGCTGGTTTTATTCCATAGGGGCGTTTTTTGCCAATAATTGCTGGAACATGATTTGCACCATGATTTTCTATTTGAAACAAATCAGAATTCTGGTTTAGCAACTTCACTGCTTTTTCATTAGATTTAATCCAGCGTCCTGTGATAAAAATTGTTGCCTTTATCCTGTGCTCAATCAGCGTATCTAATATTCGCATATCAATGCTACCAGAGCAGGCATCAAGAGTAAGGGCGACTTGGGGTGATGAGGAGTTGCTAACAGCTATGCGCATGTGTGGTTCGTGCAAGGTCTGTGCATAAGCACCAACTGTTACAAACAGACTTAGAGTAAAAAATATTATCAGCCTAATCATGCCTTCAGTTGCAATTTTAAGCATTTTAGATACCTAAGTTTTACTCGCCAAAGCCAAACGCTCAATCACCAAGTCATAATAGGCTTCGCTATCAAGATCATAGAGCATATTGGTGTTGATTGGTAAATTCATTTTCCCCCACCAATCTACTACGCTCATACCTCGGGTTAATTCATAATCTGTTGAGATTGTGACATTGACTTTTTTGCTTTTAAAAATTTCTGGTTTTAGCAAATAAGCAATGGTTGTTGGATCATGAAGAGGCCCGCCGTCTAGGTTCATTTTTTCTTGGTCAAAAATTCTATTAAATTTTAAAAGATGATAAAAGGCTTCCATATGAGGCGTGCCAACTGCTCTTAATTTTTCTAGACGAGCATCGGTTGAAAGGGCTTTATGAGTGCAGTCGAGCGGTATCATGGTGATAGGCGTGCCAGAATTAAAAACTATTTCAGCTGCTTCTGGGTCAACATAAATATTATATTCAGCTGCAGGTGTTACATTGCCGCCTTCGCTTCGTGCCCCACCCATCAGCACGATTTCTTGTAGCCTTTTTGCTAATTTTGGCTCTTTTTGCATAGCAAGAGCTATATTTGTAAGTGGTGCAATGGCGCATATTGTTATCGAATTTGGCTCGTTTTCCATTACTAATTCAATAATTTTATCTGGAGCAAACCCGCTTTTTGCTTTGGCTTTGGGTTCAGGTAAATCATATCCTTCAAAGCCAGTGTTTCCATGCACCTCCTCTGCTGTTATGAGATCTCGCTTAATTGGTCGATCTGCCCCCATATAGACAGGAATTTCAGTCCGCCCCACAAGTTCCAGTGCTTTGAGAGTGTTTATTGTAGTGTTTTTGAGAGATACATTGCCGCCCACCGTTGTTAGTGCCAAGACTTCAAGCTCATCGGGTGAGCCAAGTGCCATTAAAAACGCCGCAGCATCATCGGGGGAGGGATCTGTATCAATAATAATTGACCTTGGCATGTCTTTTGTTCTGGGTTTGGCTTTTATCATGAAATTCACTCAATACTTTTTCAAAAAAGAGACCTTCTAGTTGTTATGGTTGAGTATGAATTGATCTATATCATTTTTGAGGCTTTTAATCAAAAAACAAAGTTTGCTTGTTTGGGAGGAGCAAAAATTTTTAATAGATGAAATGCGTTAAAATAATTTTGTAGCGATTTTTAATAAAGCAGATTGCATTAAGTATACTAGATCACTATTATGCATCAAAATTCCTTTAAAACTTTTAGGTTATTATGTCAGAAGAAAATATTTTTAGTGAAGTAGACGAAGAATTGCGCTCGGAGAGAATGCGTAACTTATGGCGTAAATTTGCCCCTTGGGTGTTTGGTGCTATAATTCTTATTATTTTAGCTGTTGCTGGCAAAGAAGTTTTGACTTGGTATAAAAACGATATTTCTGCAACTTCCTCAGATCAATTTTATGCAGCTGTTGAAATGGCAGAAGATGGCGATATTGCTGGTGCTCAGCTTGCTTTAAGCCAAGTTATAAGTGATGGCTCTGGCCAATATCCTATTTTAGCACAATTTCGTGTCGCCTCGCTTTTATTAGAAGATGGCAAGGTTAAAGAAGCTATTGCGGCTTATGATGCTCTTTCTGCTAGTCTTTCAAACCAGCGATTGCGTGAGTTGGCGTTGGTCTTTGCGGCATTTGCACTTGTTGATAATTCTGAAGTAAGTGAAGTTGAGGGACGTGTTTCTGGTTTGCTTGGGCTTGATAACCCGTTTCGAAATATTGCACGTGAGGCAATTGGTCTTTCTCAATTTGCGAATAATGATATTAATGCTGCACGACAGACCCTAGAATTGATAGCTTTAGACCCTTTTGCAAATAATGAAAGCATGGGGCGTGTTCAGATTTATATTGCACAATTAATTTCATTAGGGGCTGAAGCTCCGCAGGTTATTAGTGATAGTGATCCGATAACCAAAGTTCAATAATCTTTATTATTTAGGCCAAAATTATGAGTGTAACTGTTGCTATTGTTGGCCGTCCTAATGTCGGCAAATCTACATTGTTTAATCGTCTAGTTGGCAAAAAAATTGCGCTGGTTGATGATACCCCCGGAGTTACACGAGATAGGCGTGAGGCGGAGGGGCGAATTGCTGAACTTAAATTTCGACTTCTAGATACTGCTGGTTTTGAAGATGTGACTGATAATTCACTTGAAGCAAGAATGAGGGCGCAAACTGAAGCGGCTATTCTTGAGGCTGATATTATTTTATTCATGGTTGATGCACGATCAGGAATTGTGCCGCTTGATAATGCATTTGCACAATTACTTAGAAAGGCAGATAAGCCCGTTTATGTAATTGCTAATAAGGCCGAGGCAAAGGTAGCAGAGGCTGGAATTAATGAAGCATGGTCGCTTGGTTTTGATGAGCCAATTGCACTTTCTGCTGAACATGGCTTAGGCATTTCAGACCTTTATTCAATTATTGGTAACGCAATTGACAAGGCGGCATTAGAAAAACAAGAAGATAAAGCTGATAATTTAGATGCGCTTCCTTTGGTTGATATTGATGTGAGTGAGGAAGTTGAAGGCGATGAAGATGTAATTCGTTGGAATCCAAATCGCTTTTTAAATGTTGCAATTGTTGGGCGACCAAATGCGGGTAAATCAACTTTGGTAAATCACCTTGTGGGTGATGAAAGAGTGCTTACTGGCCCAGAGGCAGGTATCACTCGTGACTCAATTCTTGTTCCGTGGGAATGGGAGGGTCGTGTTATTAATCTGGTAGATACTGCTGGTATTAGGCGGCGTGCTAAAGTGCAGAAAAAACTAGAGAAATTAGCTGTTTCAGATGCGCTTCGCTCAATTCAATATGCTGAAATTGTTGTGCTTATGCTTGATGCAACAATGCCGTTTGAAAAACAAGATTTACACTTGGCAGATTTAGTGGAGCGTGAGGGTAGGGCGTTAGTTATTGCACTGAATAAATGGGATTTGATTAAAGATAAAAATGCCACTCTCTCCATGTTAAAAGAAAAATGCGAACGGCTTTTACCGCAACTTCGTGGTGTTCCAATGGTTACAATTTCTGGCCTGACGGGTAAAAATCTTCCAAACTTGATGAAGGCAATTTTTGATATTGAAAAAAATTGGAATATTCGGATTTCAACTGCCCGCCTAAACCGCTGGCTTTCTGGCATGACACAAAGCCACCCACCCCCTGCGGTGTCTGGCCGCCGCCTAAAAATGCGCTACGTAACCCAAGCAAAATCACGTCCACCAACATTCATTGCCTTTTGTTCAAGACCAGAAGTGCTACCAACATCATATAAAAGATATTTGGTAAATGGCTTGCGAGAAAGTTTCGACATTTGGGGAACGCCAGTGCGTCTTTGGGTTAGAGGTGGTGAAAACCCTTATGATGATAAGGGCAAGAAGAAATAGTATTTGTAACTCCTCGCATTATTGTCACCCTGAACGAAGTGAAGGGTCTAGGAGGCAGCATAAGATGTTTCGGCTTCGCTCAACATGACAGTGTTGTGATGGCAGAGTGTTATTTCTTACAGTGTAAAAATTGCGTTATCTAGGTCAGCCCCTTTTCCTTGCTTACGGATTAGTTTTGTTTTTCTTGGTCTTTTTTTGAGCTTTTATACCATCTGCGAGACCTTTTATATTTGGCTCATCTGATTCTGATAAATCTTTTATTACTTTATCATCAGTAATTTTTAATCCAAGTCCCTCTGCATAACCACTATCATATCTTTCCTGATCATATTCGTTATATTTTTCGCATCCTTTAGATAAAATAGCAGCACTTCCAATTGCAGTTACTCCTGATAAAGGGAGAGAAGAAATTGCAGCTCTTATGACAGCAGGAATAACATATGCAGGTAGTAATGCTAGATGTTCAACATTTTTAGCACCGTTCATTGCTTGATCAAAATCACTTGACTTAGATAAATCAACGTTAGTAATATTTGTTATTGCAATTTTATCAATATTATTTAGCATTAGAATTCTCCAAATAAATAAAAATTTTCCTGCAGCTTATGCCTTGTAAGTTATAACCATCCTATCCGTATTAAATACTTAGGAAATTCTATAAAAATCTAGGGGCTGTTTCAGATAACGCAATTTTCATACTGTAAGAAATAATACTCTGCTTTCACAGCAATGTCATGTTGAGCGAAGCCGAAACATCTTACACTGATTGCTAAGACCCTTCACTTTCGTTCAGGGTGACAAGCTCAGAAAATACGGGAAAATACGATGGGAATACGGTGGAAATACGGTGGTGAAATACGGTGAAAATACGGTGACAGTTACCGAATTAAATCATTTTATTTGCTTAACCCCCACCCTCAATCCCTCCCCGCAAGGGGGAGGGAAGTGCGATAGCCAAAATGCACTTGCCAAAATGCACTGCCAAATCCCCCTCTTCCTTGCGGGGAGGGGCGCTAGGGGTGGGGGTAAGAGTGTAAGAGAAGAGTGCAAAAGTGGGAGAGTGTTTTGAAGAAATTGGGCGGAGTGCTCGTCTATTTTCAAAATTTACAAGCAAACTGTAAACCCATAATGTTATGCTTTATGGTTTTAAGATAGGCTCTAAATATCACGTAGCTCTTTGCCTCTCATATCAAAAATCTTACCATTTTCATTATAATCAGGTGCAATCATGTCTATGATGAATGGAGCAATTTTGTTTGGGTGGGGTAGGGTCATTGGGTCTTCACCCGGCATTGCTTTTGCTCTCATTGCAGTGCGTGTTGCTTGGGGGTAAAAGATATTTGCTTTTACAGTTGTTTTCTCAATTTCACCTGCATAAGATTTTACCATGGCATTTAATGCGGCTTTTGAGGCGGCATAAAGTCCCCAATATGGTTTAGCACTTTGTGCTGCATTTGACGAAATAAAGACTATTCGGCCATTTTCTGATTTTTTTAGGGGTAAGTCAAACGAGCGAAGTAGCCGATAATTTGCAGTGAAATTTACTGCCATTACTTTATCAAATTCTTTGGGTGATAGATGAGCAACTGGGCTTAGTGTGCCTAACATACCAGCATTGCCGATTAAAGCATCTAGCTTGCCAAACCGTTCAAAAATTGCAGCTCCAAGGCGATCGATTGCGCTGAAATCTTCTAACTTCATTGGTACAAGAGTTGCACTTGCGCCAAGTGAGCTTATTTCATCATCTAATTCTTCAAGTGCGCCTTGGGTTCGCCCTAAAGCAATTATATGCGCCCCTCGTTTGGCCGCTTCAATTGCTATAGCTCTGCCAATTCCTCTTGTTGCTCCAGTGATTAATACTTGTTTATTTTTGAGTTTCTTAGAATTTGTCATTAGCCTGCTTCTTTTAAAAGCGATGTTTTATTATGTTTGCTTTTATCAAGATTTTTTAAATCTTCTAATGGGGTTGGGTAATCACCAGTAAAATAATGATCGGTGAATTGTGGCTTATCATTATTTCGCTTATGTCCGCAAATTGCATCATAAAGACCATCAATTAATAGGAACTCAAGTGAATCTACCCCGATATATTGGCGCATCTCATCTAGGGTTTTATATTGGTTTGCAAGGAGTTTTTCTGGGTCTGGGGTATCAATTCCATAATAATCAGAAAATTTAATCATCGGGCAGGCAACTCGAAGGTGAACCTCTTTTGCGCCTGCATCTCTTACCATCTGAACTATTTTTAATGATGTTGTGCCACGCACAATACTATCATCAATCAGCACAACTCGTTTTCCCTCAATCTGCTCACGATTAGCAGAAAGTTTTAGCTTTACACCAAGTGCCCTGATTTGTTGCGATGGTTCAATAAAAGTGCGCCCAACATAATGATTGCGAATTATGCCATACTCAAATGGAATGCCAGAGGCTTGTGAAAAACCAATGGCAGCAGGTGTGCCACCATCAGGAACAGGCACGATTACATCTGCCTCTAATGGGGCTTGTTTGGCGAGGTTGATGCCCATTCTTTTACGGGCAGTATAAACACTTCTGCCGCTAACTACTGAATCAGGGCGGGCAAAATAAACATATTCAAATAGGCATAGACGCTCATCTTTTTTTCCAAAAGGAAAAGACGATGTTACAATAATAGACCCGTCTGCTTGTAATTCACAAACTATTACTTCGCCATTTTTTACATCTCGAACAAATTTTGCTCCAATAATATCAAGGGCGCAAGTTTCAGATGCAAAAATTGGCTTGCCATCAAGCTCGCCATATACCAGAGGGCGAATGCCATTTTTATCACGTGTAGCAATTAGTTTTGATCGTGTCATAGCAACCATAGAATAAGCACCCTCAAGCTGGGTGATTGCATCAACAAAACGCCTTGGTGCTTTTTCTTGCTTTGAGCGAGCAATAAGATGCAACACAACTTCTGTATCCGAGGTTGATTGGCAAATAGCACCATTTGCTATTAGCTCTTCTCTAAGGGTGAGGCCGTTGGTGATGTTGCCATTATGGGCTATGGCTATGCCGCCAACTGTTAACTCAGCAAAAAGCGGTTGCACATTTCGCAAAACGGTATCGCCAGTGGTTGAATAACGCACATGACCAAGGGCGGAAGTGCCTGGTAATTTTGCTAAGGTTTCAGGGTTAGTAAAATGATCGCCAACTAAGCCCATGTGTCGTTCGGAATGAAATTGAGTTTTGTCAAAACTTACGATACCTGCAGATTCTTGGCCACGATGTTGCAAAGCGTGCAGACCAAGAGCAGTTAGGGCGGATGCATCGTCATGCCCTAAAATACCAAATACTCCGCATTCTTCATGAAGATTATCTTCGTCGAGGCAGAAAGTGTTTATTGAAGTAGTTTTTGAAGGCATAAGATTTTCTTCTTTTTAAGATAGATTATCTAAGAATTTAGAGGTGTTTCTCCAGCGTCCGTTCCCTCTTCGTTGGGAATGCTATCAGGCAAAACATCGTTTTTACTATCCCCTAAGAAGTTTCCTATTGTGCTTTCTACATCTTCAGGTAAGGCACGAATAAGGCTTTCACCAAGTGAAGCAAGTGGCTGTTCGGTTTTTGAGCCTTCTATATAACTGCCAAAACCACCCCATTGTAGCCATTGGCCAAGAACAACAATTACAACCGCAATTAAAATGCCTCGTAAACCGCCAAATACAAAACCAAGAGTTCTATCAAGTGGGCCAATTTTACTATCAACAACAAAATCAGCAATTCGCATGGTAATTAGATGTAGGGCAATTAAAGAAAGGATAAACGCAATAATCACGGTTGCTATATCTGCAACTATTTCTTCTCTGATATACCCTCGAGCAATTTCTGGGTGATATTGCCAAGCCCAAACTGCAATGGCAGCTGAGCCTGCCCAAGTTGCCAAAGATAAAACTTCACGAGTTAAGCCTCTCGCTGTTGCCAATATTGCTGAAATAAGAACCAAAATTCCTACGACTACGTCAAACGCTGTGAGCATTATTATTCCACCTATATAAAATTATTTAAAAAAATTATTGCTACTCTTTAAACGCTAATACTGCTTGAGCCAAGCGTTTGATTGATGTTTCGTTAATCTTTCTTAGAATTTTGATGTATATTTGTTGCAATCTTACTCACTAAAGAAGTTAAGTCGCTAAATTCGATTAGTTTAATGTCATTTTTTTTGTCTTTTGTGCCGATTCGACCAGTATAAGCATTATCAAAACCAAGTTTGGAGGCTTCTTTTAAGCGTAATGCCCCATGAGATACGGGTCGAATACCGCCAGAGAGGCTTATTTCACCAAAAAATACTGCTTTTGGAGGTAGTGGAGAATTTGTTGCAGAAGAAATTAAAGCCGCAGCAACCGCTAAATCTGCCGCTGGTTCGCTTATTTTTAGGCCACCTGCAACATTTAGGTAAATGTCATTATCGCCAATTTTTACTCCGCACCTTGTTTCTAAAACGGCTAGGATCATTGATAATCTTGATGTGTCCCAACCTACAACTGCTCGGCGTGGTGTGCCGAGTGGTGAGGGGGCAACAAGGGCTTGAATTTCAACAAGAACTGGGCGAGTGCCTTCAATACCAGCAAAAACTGCTGAACCAGCTGAGCTTTCATCACGTTGATCTAAAAATAGGGCAGAAGGGTTGGTAACTTGTTTAAGTCCAAGTTGGCTCATTTCAAAAACGCCAATTTCATCGGTTGCGCCATAACGATTTTTTACACCTCGTAAAATTCGAAATGTATGCGAGGCATCTCCTTCAAAATACATTACTGCATCAACCATATGTTCAACAACTCTTGGCCCTGCAATTTGGCCATCTTTTGTTACATGGCCAACTAAAACCACAGCAGAGCCGCTCTTTTTGGCAAAGTGAGTTAATGCTTGGGCGCAAGTTCTTACCTGAGTTACTGTGCCGGGTGAGCTATCGACTCTATCTGTCCAAAGTGTTTGAATAGAATCAATAACGACTAAGTCTGGCGTGTCTTGAGCTTCAAGGGTTGCAAGAATTGTTTCAACATTGGTTTCACTAGCTAATTTTACTGGTGCGTTTGCTAAGCCAAGACGTTGCGCCCGTAATTGCACTTGGGCAATGGCTTCTTCACCAGAAATATAAATTACATTATTCCCTTTATCGGCCATTGAGGCAGCGGCTTGTAATAAAAGGGTTGATTTGCCAATACCAGGATCGCCACCGACTAAAATAGCTGAACCTTTTACAAAACCGCCACCCGTTACTCGGTCAAGTTCTTTTATTCCGCAAATAAAGCGAATAGCTTCTTGTGCAGTGCCAGAAAGTGAAGTTAGGGGAGCTGCTCGACCCGATGCTAACGCAGATTTTGGCCCTGCTCCAACTCCGCTATTGCTTAGCTCTTCAACTATGGTGTTCCACTGCCCGCAAGTTTCGCAACGACCAGACCATTGGGTTGATTGCGCATTGCATGATTGACAGATAAATGTTGTTTTTCTTTTTGCCATTAGGTTTTAGTAGAATTTGGGGGTGGAATATAACAGCGTTTATAACGCCCTTTAAGTGAGGTTAAAATCTCATAGCCAATTGTTCCTGCAAGGTCAGCTTGATCGTCAACTGTTATGGTTTTGCCCAATATCTCAACCATATCGCCTGAGTTTGGTAACTTGCCATAAAGATCGCTTACATCAACCGCTATTAAATCCATTGAAACACGGCCAACAACAGGTAAAATTTTGCCACTTATTAGCACACGTCCGCCATGCCGTCTGTTTGTACCAGAAAGAGAGCGTAAAAACCCATCGGCATAACCATGAGCTAAAATAGCAATTTGGCTATCCTTTTCAAGAGTATAAGATGCACCATAACCAATCGTGTCATTAGTCTTGCCTTCAATTATTTGCAAAAGCGGTACTTCTAGTTTTACAACCGGTGACATTGGGTTTTTGCGCCCATTAACTGCCCGCCCACCATAAAGAGAAATCCCGGGGCGAACGAGTTGGAAGTGGTTTTCTTGCCCATTCATTAGACCTGCTGAATTTGCAATTGAGGCTGGAATGTTAGGGAAATGTGTGATGAGAGATTTAAAAAATGCTAGTTGAGTGCGGTTTTTTTCATGCGCTGGTCGATCAGCACAGGCAAAATGACTCATAATCATTTGTGGGGCAAAGCCAACTTTTTCAATTAGGTTTTTTACTCGCTCAATATCGCTCATTCTAAAGCCAAGCCTGCCCATTCCAGTATCAAAATGAAATGCGGCTGGAATTGCTTTTTCCTTAGAAATGCAAAATGCTAACCATTCTTCAAGCATAGAAAGTGAGTTAAGCACTGGCATAATATTATGGTGGGCATATAGTTCTGCAGCTCCCGGATAAAGGCCGTTAAATACAAAAATGTGAATATTTTTTAATTCTTTTCTAAGGGAAATTGCCTCATCAGGCGTTGCAACAAAAAAGAATTTTGCACCATTATTATATAGTGCAGTGGCAACAGGTAGCATGCCTAATCCATAAGCATCGGCCTTGATAACTGCCCCTGTCAAAGCATTTGGGCTTATCATATCAAGTGCTTTGTAATTTTTTACAATCGCCCCTAAATCAACGGTTAGACGGCCTTTAAGATTGATGGAAGTAGTTGCCATTATATCTTACTCCATGCGCTCAGGAAGATAGTCTTCTTTTGCTAAATTAGTAAAGCGGGTGAATTGTGCTTCAAAACCAAGCTGAACGCTTCCTGTTGGGCCGTGGCGTTGCTTACCAATAATAATATCGGCCTTGCCAAAAACTTGTTCCATTTCATTTTGCCAAGTTAGATGTTCTGGAGTGTTTTCTTTTGGCTCTTTATTGCGTAAATAATATTCTTCTCTATAAACAAATAATACAACATCGGCATCTTGCTCGATTGAGCCAGATTCACGTAGATCAGCTAATTGTGGACGTTTGTCATCACGGTTTTCAACTTGGCGAGAAAGCTGAGAAAGAGCCAAAATAGGCACTTCAAGTTCCTTTGCTAAAGCCTTTAAAGATGTGGTGATTTCGGTTAGTTCTTGCACTCGGTTTGCATTGGCAGATTTTGATGAGCCAGATAGAAGCTGGAGATAATCAATAATAAGAAAATCAAGGCCTTTTTGGCGTTTTAGTCGCCTTGCTCGAGCAACTAATTGCGCAATATTAATGCCACCAGTATCATCAATAAAAAGCGGTATGGTGTTCATTTTATTTGATACATCAACCAGCTTTGAATATTGGCTTTCGTGGATTTTACCTCGCCTAATATCAGAAGATGAAATATTTGCCTGCTCAGCTAAAATACGAGTTGCCAACTGCTCAGAACTCATCTCAAGCGAGAAAAAACCAACAACTCCGCCATCAAGAGTTTTTATATGGCCATCTGGGGTTGGCTCTGACTTATAGTTTTTGGCAATATGAAAAGCAATATTTGTTGCAAGAGCGGTTTTGCCCATTGCTGGACGAGCCGCAAGAATTATTAAATCAGAACTTTGTAAGCCACCCATTAGACGATCAAGGTCAATCAGACCTGTTGCAGTACCAGAAAGATTTCCATCTCGTTGATATGCAAGTTCTGCAAGATTTATAGAATTGGTAAGGGCCTTGTTAAAGCCTTGAAAACCAGAATTATTGTGACCTCGCTCAGCAAGGTCATAGAGATTTTTTTCAGCCTCTTCAATCTGCCTTGAAGGGGTGGTGTCAACATCAGCCTCATAGGCGGTTTCAACTACTTCTTCACCAATTAAAATAAGGGCTCGGCGCAACGCAAGGTCATAAATCGAGCGGCCATAATCATAGGCATTAATCACTGTTGCTGCTTCTGCTGCAAGGCGGGCAAGATATTGTGCCATGGTTACATTTTCTAGCAACTCATCAGGTAAAAAAGTTTTTGCAGTGATTGGAGTTGCAGCTTTTCCTGCCTGAATAATTTTGCCAAAAACACCATAAATTTCACTATGGATTGGCTCAAAAAAATGCTCAATTTCTAAAAAATCAGAAACACGATGATAGGCTTCATTATTGACAAGAATAGCACCCAATAAGGCTTGCTCGGCTTCCACATTATGTGGCGCAAGACGGTAGTTATCTTCTTTATTTGGGTGAAGTTGAGTAACCTCTGCCATTTCTTATCCTTTTTGTTACTTGAATTGTATTAAGCATGGATAAGTCAATCAATGTAATAATTTTTCAAAACTTTTTCTAAATGAATAAAATTCTTGAACTAGTTGGAGTTAGTGGGGAAAACTATTAGTATTTTTGAAAATAAAAAAGGTCGGGAGCTAACCCGACCTTGCAATTATTTGCAAAATAGAAGTGATTATTCAGCTTTATCTGATTCTGTTTCTTCTTCTGCTGCTTCAACTTCAGCATCTTGTGAATCAGTTTCTTCAACTTCGCTATCTTCTTCAGATTTTACTATTTCAACTTCTTCTTCATCATAGTTAACGATTGTCATATCTTCGCCAGTTGCTTGACGTTCTGCTTCGTCTGGTGTGCGAGCAACATTAACTTTTACGCTGATCTTAACTTCAGCATGTAGGTTAAGAGAAATGTCGTGCAGGCCAACTTCTTTAATTGCAGTTGTTAAATCAACTTGTGAGCGAACTACACTAAAGCCATCAGCAACTAGTGCTTCTGAAATATCACGAGAGCTAACTGATCCATAAAGCTGGCCAGTTTCGGCAGCTTGGCGGATCATCACAAGTGAATGTCCGTTTAGGCCAGAAGCAATGCCTGCTGCAGCTTCACGACGCTCTTCGTTGCGTTTTTCAATTGCTTCACGCTGTGAGGCAAATTTTGTACGGTTTGCATCGGTTGCTCTTAAGGCTTTGCCTTGAGGAAGAAGGAAATTACGAGCAAAGCCGTTTTTTACATCTACTTCTTCTCCAATTGCGCCGTAACGACCAACACGTTCAAGTAAGATTACTTTCATTTTATTCTCCAATTGCTGTCCCGCTTAAAAATTAAACGGTTAGGAATGTAAAACCATTTTCCATTCCAACTGCGCCTCAAAATTTGAGGCAATAAATTATTTAACTGCGAATGATAAAAGACCAAGAAAACGAGCTCGTTTAATTGCTTTTGCTAATTCACGTTGTTTTTTTGCTGAAACTGCTGTTATGCGGCTTGGCACAATTTTGCCACGCTCAGAAACATAACGAGTTAATAGGCGCACATCTTTATAGTCAATTTTTGGTGCTTTGTCGCCAGTGAATGGGCAGGTTTTACGACGACGTTGAAAAGGACGACGAGCCTGCGCTGCTGTAAGATTACGAATTGCCATTGTTCATGCTTTCCTTAAATTAAAATCGTTTTGGACCACGGGAGAATTTCTCACCACGATCAGGTCGATCATCACGCTTTTGCATCATTACAGATGGCTCGCTATCATGTTCTTCAACTTTGATGGTCATGAAACGCAATACATCTTCGTTGATACGCATTTGACGCTCTACTTCAGCAACTGCTGCATGTGGTGCATCAATGTTTAGCAATGTGAAATGTGCTTTGCGGTTTTTATTCATACGATATGCAAGTGGTTTAACACCCCAATATTCGTGTTTTGTAACAGAGCCACCATTTTCTTCAAGCATTTGAGTGTATTTTTTAGTTAATTCTTCAATTTGGGCTACGCTAAGATCTTGTCGTGCCAAATAGATATGTTCATAAAGAGCCATAAGACGCCTTTCAATGTTAAGTTTCACTTCCTCATTCATCTAGCGCAAAGCCTAAAGTGAAGCCTTTTAAGGCGTCAAAGAATTCTTCAAAAGAGTGAGGACACGGTAGGCCGAATTTTACTAAAATCAATTTAGAAAAACCCTATTGGCAACAGCCAACCCTACGTTCAGCCCTCAGCCAAACGAATGATTAGATGCTCACTAGAGCTAAACTGGTTCTAGTTCAAGTGAATTGTTTGTTTTTTGAGAAAATTTTGAGAAATTGCAAGAAATTATAAATGTAAAATCAAAAACTAAAAAAATTTTATAAAATGGAGGTAGCTTTATGAACATAGAATAAATGAGTAGTTCGAATTTAATTCATTTAGCTTGTGAGATAAGTCTCCAATAAATTTTAATTATTTAATATTTTTGGAGAAAAAAGTGAAACGTATTCTTATAAACATTATTACAAGCCTAGTTCTTACCTTTACAATTGCCGTTCCTAATGGTTTTGCTGGCGATGTTTCACCACTAGGAAGTTGGCAAACAACCAGTGGTGAATCTCGTTATGAGGTCACAAGCTGTAAAAATGGCAAAGCAATTTGTGCCAAACTGGTTTGGTTGCGTTCAGATGCTCGAACTCCTCGAAATCTTAAACATTTAAATAAAATAATATTATCTAATGCAAGGGCAGTTCAACAAAACAAGTGGCGTGGCTCGCTACGTTATGGCGGAGAAAATCTAAACGGAAGCCTTACATTAGTAAATTCAAATAAGCTGCAATTAAACGGATGTAAATTTGTATTTTGCAAGACAATAAATTTTAAGCGGATATAGCGGTTATTTTTTGAAATGATAATGGTAGCTTGTTGCCAAAGGTATTTTGAGCTTCCTAAAAAATTGCTTTGACTATTAAGCCTTAAGTCTGCCAAAATACCAAATTATTACAGCTGGTAAGAAAGTGATATAATGGATTTTTGGCTTAGTGGATTGCTTTGGGAAATATGGTAAAATGGTTATTTGATGTAATTGTCAGCACCATTGGGTTGATTTTGCTTAGCCCATTGTTAGTGCTATTGTTTATTCTTGTTCGTTTTAAAATGGGGTCTCCCGTATTATTTCGTCAAATACGGCCTGGAAAAGATGCTAAGCCGTTTGAAATAATAAAATTTCGCTCGATGAAAGATGATTATGATTCAAATGGGCAACCTCTTTCTGATGCGCAGCGAATAACTTCATTTGGCAGAATGCTCAGGTCAACATCTCTTGATGAATTGCCAGCACTTTGGAATGTGCTTAAAGGCGATATGAGTCTTGTTGGGCCTCGTCCATTATTGATGGAATATTTGCCGCTTTATTCACCTAAACAAGCACGTAGGCATGAGGTGCGCCCTGGCATAACAGGCTGGGCGCAGGTAAATGGACGTAATTCTTTGAGTTGGGAAGAAAAGTTTAAACTTGATCTTTGGTATGTTGATAACCGTACATTTTTATTGGATTTAAAAATTATCGCCCTTACAGTAAAAAAGGTAATGAAGCGAGACGGAATTGCTGCAGACGGCCAAGCAACAATGACAAAATTTAAAGGCTCAAAATGAAAAATATAATGCTTATTGGGGCTAGTGGACATGGAAAAATAGTTGCTGAAATTGCTCAATTCAATGGATATTCAAATATTTTATTTATTGATCAAGCATATCCGAAAAAGACTAAAAATGGAGCATGGTCAATTGTTGAAAAGCCTGATAGAAAAATATTATTGGCTACAAAAAATACTGATTTTTTTATTTCAATTGGAAATAACAAAATAAGAGAAAAAATCTCAGAAGAGCTAAAATTAACTAACTGTCCCATTCTATCTCATTCTAGTTCGATAGTTTCGCCTTATGCTCAGATAGGTAAAGGCACACTGATTTGTGCAGGTAGCATTGTAAATATTGATGCAAAAATAGGAAAATTTGCTATAATAAACACAGCTGCATCAATTGACCATGATTGTGAAATAGGTGATTTTGTTCATGTTTCTCTAGGTGTAAGGCTTGCAGGAGGTGTAACAATTGGCGCAAGAACTTGGGTTGGAATTGGTGCAATGATAAAAGAAAATATCAAAATTGGTAAAGATGTGATAATTGGTGCTGGTGCTGTTGTGCTAAATGATGTTGAAGACGGGGAAACCGTGTTTGGAATTCCAGCAAAACCAATTAAGGGATAATTATGACAACTAATCCACCTCTCCCTACCTCTTCATGGCCAAATTTTACTCAAGAAGAAGCTGATGCGGTTTCTAGGGTGCTTTTATCTAACAAGGTCAATTATTGGACTGGTGAAGAGGGGCGGTTATTTGAAAAGGAATTTGCAGCCTTCGCTGGAACTAAACATGCAATTGCTCTGGCAAACGGAACGCTTGCAATCGACCTTGCCCTTAATGGTTTAAAAATTGGCTCGCATAATGGAGGCTCTGAAAATGATGAAGTTATTGTCACTCCTCGCTCTTTCATCGCCTCTGTTTCAGCAATTATAAATGCAGGCGCACGGCCCGTTTTTGCTGATGTTGATAGAAATAGCCAAAATATCACCCCCAAAACTGCTGCACCACATATCAGCAATAATACACGTGCAATTTTATGTGTGCATTTAGCAGGTTGGCCGTGTGATATGGATGGATTTAAAGATTTAGTTAGAAACAAAAACATCAAGCTAATTGAAGACTGTGCGCAAGCACATGGTGCAAAATATAAGGGACGCCCTGTTGGCAGTTTGGGCGACGTTGCTGCTTGGTCATTTTGTCAAGATAAAATAATGACTACTGGTGGTGAAGGTGGAATGGTTACATGTAATGATGAAGATCTATGGAAGCGCATGTGGGCATTTAAAGACCATGGCAAGAGTTGGGACGCTGTTTATAATAAAAAACACCCATCTGGATTTCGCTGGCTGCACGAGAGTATTGGTACTAACTGGCGATTAACTGAAATGCAGTCTGCAATCGGTCGCATTCAATTAAAAAAAATGCCTGATTGGCATAAATCTCGAGTGCAAAATGCTAAAAATCTTAGTGATATGCTTTCGCCTATTACAGGGGAAAGTGGCTTGTTGCGTGCACCCGATTTATTTAAAGCTAGAGATAATGGAACAATTCACGCTTATTATAAGTTTTATGCTTTTGTGCGTCCAGAAAATTTGCCTAAAAGCATAAGTCGCAATGATATTATTAATAATTTTATTTCACAAGGGCTTTCGTGTTTTCAAGGGTCATGTTCTGAAATATATTTAGAAAAAGCATTTGAAGAAACAGAATTTCGTCCTAAAGAACGACTGCTAGTTGCAAAAGAGCTTGGCGAGACTAGTTTGATGTTTCTGGTGCATCCAGGTGTTAATAAAGTCGATATTTTATTGCCTAAGAAATAAATTGATTGAACAGTTTTAAGTTATCTTATTCATCATTGTTATTCTTTACTTTAATCAGACTTATTAGAAACTGCTGCCTCTTCAAAAGTAGCCATGTTATTGTGTAGGTGTAGAGCCGTTTTTGCTAACACTGCTGCTAATGCTGCGCCTGAGCCTTCTCCTAATCGCATGCCTAAGTTTAGCAATGCGGTTTTGTTCATTCTTTCAAGGGCGGTTTTATGAGCAGCTTCATTAGAGGTATGGGCAAAGATGCAATGATCTAAGGAAGCAGGATTAACCGCATAGGCAATTGCGGCTGCTGAAGTGGCTACAAATCCATCAATTATTACTGGGATATTCTTGTGGCGTGCCGCAATTATTGCGCCAAGCATGGCCGCAATTTCACGTCCACCAAGCCGTGCCAAAATTTCTAATGGGTGAGTGTTTTCGTCTAAGTGAAGCGCAAGGCCTTTATCGACCACAGCAATTTTACGCTTTAATCCCTCATCATCAACACCGGCACCACGGCCAACCCAGTCCTTACCACTTCCACCAAATATTGCGCTATAAAGTGCGCTGGCAACCGTTGTGTTGCCAATTCCCATTTCGCCAATGCATAATAAATCTGGATTGCCAGCAATTGCTTCCATTCCATAAGCAATGGTTGCTGCACAATCTTTGTCGCTAAGGGCTGGCTCAAGCGTAAAATCTTTTGTTGGAATTTCTAAGGCTAGTTCAAAAACTCGCAAATTTAATTCATGCATGGCGCAAATTTGACTAATTGCCGCCCCGCCAGCTGTAAAATTTGCTACCATCTGCACGGTAACTTCGGCTGGAAAAGGCGAAACTCCTTGTGCAGTAATTCCGTGATTTCCAGCAAAAACTGCGACCATTGGGTTGTTTAATGTTGGTGAGTTTTTTCCTTGCCAGCCCGCTAAGTGACGAACCAAGGCTTCTAATTGTCCAAGTGATCCGCTAGGTTTTGTTAATTGAGCATCATGTGCTTTAACTGCTTTAACTGCGCCCTCATTTATCTCTGGAACAGATTGAAGCAATAGGTCAAACTCTGTATAAACTTGATTTAGGCTTGATATGTTTGACATATTTTTGAACTTTCTATTGCTGATAAATAATTATTATAAAGGAAATTATTTTGAATGAAGATAACTCGCAGACTCGCATAGACTTTGGCAATGATAATGATAAAAAAACTGTGAAAAGAAGTTTTTTAAGCAATTTTATTATGGGTTTGCAATTTTATTCTCGCCTGTCATTTGGTGCTAAAAAATATGAAACACCAAACCTTTCAAGAATTGCGCCAGCTCTTGCTTTTGTCAGCATTATCATTGCGATATTTCCTGCAATTTTATTATTTGCTGGTGTGACTATTGGCCTGCCAACACTTTTTAGCGCAGGGCTTGCAATTATTGCTTGGGTTTTAATTACTGGAGCAATGGCAGAAGATGCAATTGCTGATAGTGCTGATGGTTTGTTTGGAGGGCATAGCGTTGAGCAAAGGCTAAAGATTTTCAAAGATTCTACTCTTGGGACATATGGAGTGAGTGCATTAGTAATTTTTATTGCTATGAGAATTTTTGCTTATGCTGGCATTGCAACTTCTTCGCCATTAATGGCTGCATGTTTGTTTATAGGGGTTAGTGTTCTTGCTCGCTCATCTGCTTTGTGGTTAGTGATAAAGCTCCCCCCAGCAAGAAGTGATGGGGTTTCTGCCTCCATTGGTCAGCTATCTAAACCTGCTTTTTATATAGGTATGGCTTTTGCGATTGTAGTTAGTTTTTCTCTAATTATACCTTTTGTTGAGGTCACATATTTTATCGCCGCAATTGCAGTTATATTAGTGATTAATTATGCTTGGTCTTTGCTTTGTAAAAGCAAAGTGAATGGGCAGACGGGTGATTTAATAGGTGGGTTGCAGGCATTAACAGAATTAGGAATTCTATGTGTCTTTTTAGTCGCCACTTAAAAAAGAAAGATGATATATGTTATTCATTGGGATAGCTTTATTAATTGCTGTTGGTTTGGCATTGGTTATAACGGTTGATGCTGGCTCACTTGTTGGCCTTAGCCAAGAGCAAACGGGACAGATTATTCCATTGCTCCTTATTTTGATATTAGTTGCAGGGGGTGCATTTTCTCGTCGTATAAAATTATCTGAAATGATTACCAATATTTTATTATGGGTTGGGGTTTTTGCTGTTATAATTATTGGCTATTCCTATCGTTTTGAAATTAGCTCAATTGCTAATCGGGTGATGGGTGAGGTTTCGCCCCAAAGCGCAAATGTTTCATCTGATGGTAGTAGCGCAAGTTTTAGGCGATCAAGAAATGGCTCGTTTTTGCTTAATGTCAGGGTTGAGAATGTTAAGCTAAAAATGATTTTTGATACGGGGGCTAGCGTTGTTGTTTTGAGCCATGAAGATGCAAAGTCAATTGGCATTAAAGTAAATAATTTGACTTATGATGTAAGAGTGCAAACGGCAAATGGCATTAGCATGGCATCAACAGTTGTTTTAAATGATATTGCAGTTGGTGATATTGAGCGGCAAAATATAAAAGCGTTTATTGCAAAAGAAGATGCGCTTAATACATCACTTTTAGGAATGAGTTTTTTGCAAACTCTATCAAGCTATTCAGTAACAGGTGATAAATTAGAATTTGTTAATTAAATGATTAAACAGAATGGCTTTTTAAAAATTACTTATTTTCATTAAGCATATTGTTTATTTGAGATTGAGTTTCTTTTGCATGGGATAATATATCATTTGCATTTTCTAAAGATTGCTTAGCATCTTTTAACATTGTTTTTTGAAAATCAGTAGTAATGTAAAATGGGCCAACTTTTATTTCATGCGATAGCTCTTTTGCCTCTGAAACAACTACCTTTGCAGAATCAGCTGAATTTTTTGCTGTGTCAACAAGCTCATTTGTTTCTTTTATAAGGTTTGTTTTTGCGGTTTTTTTATCTGTTTCGTTGCTATCTTTCCAGTTGGAAATTGCAACAGAAACATCATCAGCTTGCTCTGCTAAACTATCTCCTATCTCATAGTGGTTGTATAAAGATATAATTACGCTATTTGTTGTATCTAAGCTACCCTCTTTAACAGGAAGCAGAAGTTTAATAGTATCGTTGTTATTAAATCTTTCTATATCTTCTTCTTTACTTTGCACCAATTTGTTCGCCACTGAGTAACGACTATCATCTGTAACTACAGCTTCATTAGCTAAATTCGCAGTATCAGTTGCCATTTTAATGGCTTCACTCAGGCTTTTTTCAAAACTAGAAGAATCTATTTGAGAAGCGGGGCTTTTAACGTTAATATTTTGATCCGTAGATAAAGAAGTCATGGTTTTCTCCATAATTAAATTATATATACGTTTTATGTGGCTTTTTATTTGAAGTATATCCGCATTAAATACTGAGTTTTGAGAAATTAGAGCTTGAATATAATATTAAAACCCTTACATTAGTATTTACTAATATATTGGATTGGAAAATTTTATATGAATTATAGTTTTAATAAAATTCTTGACCTTGAATTTGATGCTGCAATTGAAAAAGTCACCAAGGCTTTAGCTAATGAGGGTTTTGGTGTGCTTACAACAATTGATGTAAAAGCAACTTTAAAGAAAAAAATTGATGCTGATTTTCGCCCCTATACTATTCTTGGTGCATGCAACCCAAAGCTGGCTCAAAGTGCAATCTTGGCAGAGGCTAATATTGGTACAATGTTGCCGTGTAATGTTGTGGTTCAGGTTAATGAGAATGGAAAAGTTGAGGTTAGTGCAATTGATCCTGTCGCCTCAATGCAAGCGGTTGGCAATGATGAACTTAATGCAATCACCAAAATTGTTGGTGAAAAACTTCAAAAAGTTATTGATAGTCTTTAATTGGCCATTGGCATAATTAGCTGCTTTTAAGGGCATTAAAAGCCCGCTCAATAACATCTACTCCTGCTCCATCAAGGCAAGAATCAACGGTTAGAATGCGCCGAAATGTTTTTGCTCCTGCTTTGCCATGTGCTAAGCCAAGCATGTGGCGGGTAATTTTATTTATGCGCACACCCTTAGCTATTTCTGCCTCTGCATATTTTATCATTGGCAACATTAAATCATTTATATCGCTTATCTTATCCTGTTCGCCAAAAATCTCACTATCAACCTTGGCCAATAGCATTGGGTTATGATAAGCGGCTCGACCAAGCATAACGCCTGAGCAATTTTTTAGATGGTTTTTAGATTGAGCTAGTGTTTCAATTCCACCATTTATTATCACAGGAATAGGGTTTAACCGCTCGGCTAAAGCATAAACAATGTCATAATCTAGCGGGGGAATGTCCCGATTTTCTTTGGGGCTTAATCCCTTTAACCATGCCTTGCGAGCATGAACAATGATAGAGCTTACTCCTGCAGTTACAATTTCATCGGCTAACTCATTAAGTGCAGTTTGAGGGTTTTGTTCATCAACCCCAATACGGCATTTAACGCTAATTGGAATATCGCAAACATCAACCATAGCTTTTACTAACTGCCCAACAAGTTTTGGCTCTAACATTAAGCAAGCCCCAAAACTGCCTGATTGAACTCTATCTGAAGGGCAACCAACATTTAAATTTATCTCGTCATAGCCATATTCTTGGCAGATAATAGCAGCTTTTGCTAGTTCATCTGGGTTTGAGCCAGCTATCTGAACAACCAAAGGGTGTTCTTCTTTATTATAACCAAGCAGGCGATTTTTATCACCATGAATAATAGCGGCACTTGTCACCATTTCGCTGAATAGCACAGCCCTCTTACTAAGCAAGCGATGCATAAAACGGCAATGGCGATCACTCCAATCGAGCATAGGAGCGATTGCGAAGATTTTCTCGTTATTGTTCAATTTTTAAATCACTTTTAGTTCACATTAAGAGGGTTTGAGAATTGTTGTTTTTGTAAGAATACTAAATTTTTCTAACTTAAAACAATATATTTTACAATTTTAACATCAATCAAAGATATTAGCTAAAAGGCATTTCTCCTATTTAGAAAGACCTAATTTAAGTGCTTTTCTTGCGCCATATGTGATGATAAATTGTGCGCCAGCTCGATGAAAAACCTGCCATGTTTCAAGCAGGGCTTTGTCAAAATTTGTTAACCCTTCACGAGCCAAAAGGGCAAGTGAGGCATATTCACCGCTTACCTGATATACTCCAACTGGCAAATTAGTTTGTGTATGAATAGGTGCAACAAGGTCAATGCTGCTCATTGCAGGTTTAAGCATTAACATATCCGCCCCCTCATTGCTGCACCGCAGGCTTGAGTTAATTGCGTCATTGCGGTTTCTTACATCAATTTGATATTGCTTCCTATCTCCAAAAGAAGGCTTGCTATTTGCCGCCGCTCGAAAAGGGCCATAAAACTCACTAGCAAATTTGGTTGAATAAGACATAATTGGAATATCTATGTGGCCATTTTTATCAAGCTGGTTGCGAATAGCAGCAACCCGTCCATCCATCATATCACTAGGGGCAATTCCGTCTGCACCTGCATTAGCATAAGAAAGCGCAAAGCTGCTTAAGGCATTTAGTGTGGCTTTTAAATTAATTTTATTTTTATCCTCTTCATAATAAATACAGCAATGCCCATCATGAGAAGATGAGCAAAGGCAAGTATCAACCCATAGATGAATATCAGAGCCAAATTTTTCTTTTATTGTTCTAATTGTATTTGTGCCAAAATTTGCTTTCATGTCCTTATCTGCTGGCACATTAAACAACATAAAATTGCGAACCTCATTGCTTAAGTCTTTTTCAATTTGATTAAGAGTGGCATCAATCCCCATACGATTATTACCCTTTAGCCCAGAAATTTTTTCTTCCCCAATCAAGCCCTCAACGACGAATAATGGCTGGATAAGTTTTGAGATTTTCAACCCATCTTGAGCCAATAACTCACGTATATGTCGGTTTGCTCTTTGGCGCATTAAATGTTGCATTTGCTTATTTCCTCTAACCAATTTTCTTCATTTAAATATGGGGTTATCTTAGCACCTTCTCCAAGAATTTCTTTAAGAATAATATAGGTCTGCCCTAGACCGCAAGCATGGTTTTTATCTTTAATTTTAGGATCTAATTCTAAGGCTCTCTTAAAAGCAGAGCTTGACCTCCAATAGAAATATTCTTCATCACCAATTGATATTTGTTCATTTTTTGGGATTAATTTATATGTAGCAATTGCAGGTGTGGAGGGGCTATCTGCATGAGTTAAAGTAAGCCAGCTGGGTGATTTATCTAACAAAATTTCTAGGCCTCTATCTTCGTTCGACCCAAAATTGTCATCAACCCCATTTACCCAAATATTTTTAGCCGCCAGCTTGAACCAGCTTTTTACACCGCTTGCCCAAATAATTTGCTTTTCAATTTCTGCCAAATAATCATTGGGAATATGAGTGCTTGCTAATAATAAAACATCGGCATTAGCCATTTTTTTTAGACTTTTTGCAGATGGTAAAATATCTTGCCTTAAAAACATATTGGCATATCGGTTGGGGTGAAAAATATCCTTTAAGGATATTTTTTTAGAAAATTGATTAGTGTGGGTTAGGTTAAATTGTTTGAGCTTTATGCCAGCATCTGTTTCACCTTGGACTGATGTAATTTTTCCATATTTGAGTGTTTTTACCCAAACGCCAATTTTTTGATGGCAGCCTCCACCATGTGAGGCAAGTATTTCGCGTTCTGCCTTAACATCATCAAAAGTTTGCTGGCAGTTAATTGTTGCAAGAATTTTGCCCAACTCTTTGCTACGCTTCTTTGCAATCTCAACAACAAGTGCGCCTTGTGCGGCGGCTGGGGGGTTGTGACTAGCTGGCAAAACCATAAATTCGCATTTATCAAGGGCTTTTTTAATTGCTAAAACACTATTATCAAAATTATCATTTGTTTGATTAAATTGATCTGCGTTTAACAGCCGATCTATGGCAGCTTTTGCAACTATTAAACCATCTGCATCAAGTGATAATAATTTATCCAATCTAGTTTGAATATTGCCTCTTACATCTTCGAATTCAACTTTGTTTAAACCATTAGGAAAAGCATTTTTTAAAAAGCCTTCAAGATTATACATTCTACGAGGTGATGATGATAATATCTTAATGGCTTTTTGTTGCTTTATGCTCTTTATGGCCGTTTTTTTAACCAGCAACAAATCTTTATGATCGGCTCTTGGTAAAGTTGCTGCTAAAATTGTTGAGCCATCATTTTTTGTAGGTAAATCCTTCCAAGAATGCACCACCATATCCACCTTGCCTTGAATTAGGTCATTGCGAAAGTCTTGGGTGAAAACGCCTTGAGAGGGCATTTTCCATAAAGGGTCATCTTGATTTTGATCACCAAGCGAAGAGCGAAAACTATACTCTATCTTTAGGGAAGAGTTTTTTTCAATTAAAGCTGCACCAACCATATAGGCTTGAATGCGGGCAAGGTCGCTTTTTCGTGAGGCAATTATTAGGCGCATATATTTTCTTACTAAAAGGTCAAAATGTAGAATAAGAAATCTTATCCGTGCAGAGTTTTTAATATGTAGCTTAGCATTATTTATTTCAATTTGAAAATATTTAGAAGGCCTTTAATCTTTGTAAATTGCTAGCTTTTTTTGTTTACTTTGTTGTGGGATAAATCTTTAAGTTTTTAGCCAGCCTCGCAATTCTTTATGCGCTATTTCTTCAATCACGTCCATGCCAGCCTCACTATCATTTAAGCATGAAATATAGGCATATTTTTCACCCCCATTTTTTAGGAATTCTTCTCTTGCCTCTATTGCAATTTCTTCTAATGTCTCAAGACAATCTGCAAAAAATGCCGGTGCTAAAATTGCTATTTTTTTAATTCCCTTATTTGGCAGGTCTGCTAAAATTTCATCTGTATATGGTTTTATCCACTCACCTGCGCCAAATCTGCTTTGAAAAGTAACAATAATCCTATCCTTATTCCAGCCAAGTTTTTCTCCTAATAGTCTGGTTGTTTCATGACATTGTTCATAATATGGATCTCCAGCATCACGATAACTTTCTGGCATACCATGATAAGAAGTTATAACGACATCAGGCTCAAACCCAGCTTTTTTAATCCCCTTAAGGAGTGAGTTTGCTAATGCCTCAATATATGTGGAATTAGAGAAATAGGCAGGAGTGGTGCGAATGGCAGGTTGAAAGCGCATGGTTTTCAACTCATCAAATACTTT
>Ga0256834_1000296_pt1 | contig 36486 bp, 31 predicted proteins | sample 4281140metaG_FD_190536 | JGI IMG/M metagenome (GOLD analysis project Ga0256834, IMG submission 190536) | Hydrothermal vent microbial communities from East Pacific Rise, Pacific Ocean - 4281-140 | ecosystem: Environmental > Aquatic > Marine > Hydrothermal vents | place: Pacific Ocean: East...
TTCGTGATGGAAATATGCGCAAGATTAGTGCGCGTGCAACATTTTTTCAACCAGCTTACACAAATTCAGAAACACAAATTAGCACGAATTTTAGCGCCATTCCTATTGTTGGTGAGCCTTTAGTTATTGCTGCTCATTTGCCGCCAAAATCAAGTGAAAACTCTATTTCAAGATTGCTGTTTGGTGCATTGAGCGATCCTTGGACGGGCGATATTATTATTAAGGAGCAAGATACAGATATTGAGTTAGCGAGGCTTATTAATTCTGCAACTATTGGCGTGGTTAGTGAAACAATTAGCTCCAATTCTTCTTCTCTTTGGGATAATGTTACTAGCTTAAAAATCGAGCTTTATTCGGGTCATTTATCTAGTGCATCTGAAATTAGCGTGATGGCGAATAATAATCGCCTAGCTATTGAGCGTGATGATGGCACGTGGGAAATAATTGGCTTTGTTGAGGCGGAGCTTGTTTCTAGTAACAATTATAGGCTGACGAAATTACTTAGAGGGCTTGGTGGTACTGATAGTTCAAGCAGCTCAATTTCTGCTGGTAATCAGATTATTTTACTAGATCAAAATGTGTTATTCGTTGATGTAACTCCAGATATGCTTGGCACAAATATTGTAGCCACCGCCTTTGCTGGCGCAAATGATGCGCAAGGGGTTGAGCTGAATATTGATGTAAATCTTGATCCAGCAAAGCCGCTTAATCCTGTGCACTTGAGCGCCAAAAGAGATACTCAAAATGATGATGTAAATATTTCTTGGGTGCGGCGCACTCGCCTCAATGGTGATAGCTGGGCACTTAGTGAAGTGCCGCTTGAGCTTGTGCCAGAAAATTATCAGATTGATATTTATGATGGAGCTAATATTGTTCGCTCGTTTGAGAGTACGATGAGCTCTTTTATCTATTCGTCAGCAAATCAAATAACAGATTTTGGCTTGCTACCAAATAGTTTTAATTTCGAGGTGGCGCAAATTAGCGCAACGCTTGGCGTTGGTCATTTTGCTGACAGTTTTTTTTCCTCATAAAGGGCTGATGGCTCTCTCCTAATAAAGGGCTGATGGCTCTCTCCTCATAAAGGATTTCATAAAAATGGTTGCTAAAAATTTTAATTTCGCTGTAGCGGAAATCTTTAAGCATGAGGGTGGTTATGTGGATCATAAAAACGATCCGGGTGGTGCTACGAATATGGGAATTACAAGGCGCACTTTGGCGAGCTGGCGAGGGGCAAAGCCCTATTGGAAACTGCCTAAGAGTGAGGTGAAAAACCTCAAAAAAAGTGAAGCGAAAAGAATTTATAAGGCACAATATTGGGATCGTGTAAATGGCAATAAATTACCCTCAGGGCTTGATTTAGCCCTGTTTGATTTTGCAGTGAATAGTGGGAGCTTTAGAGCAGTTAAAATGTTGCAGAGGCAAGTTAAGGTGCGCCAAGACGGTATTGTTGGCGTAATAACTTTGGCGGCAATCAATAGGCAAATTGCTTTGATTGGGGCAAGAAAAATCATTCAAAATCTTTGTAGAGCAAGATTGGGGTTTTTGCGGCGGTTGAAAATATTTTCAACCTTTGGGCGTGGCTGGAAACGACGTGTGGTTTCAGTTGAACATGCTTCGCTCAAATTGGCTCAAAACTCGCCGCAATTTTTACCAAATTCAAATTATAAACCAACAAAAAGGAAAACTATCATGAATATGTTAAACGGCTATAAGACTTATATTATGGGTGCCTTGATGCTACTGGCGGCTTTTGGGCAGATGGCTGGGGTCGATTTACCCGGTTTTGACGGGCAATCGGCAACCGAGCTGATGCTACAGGCGTTCGCTTTTATCTTTTTGCGTAAGGGTATTAAGAGTGGGCTTGGTGGAGTTTAGAATTTGAAAAGTTTGAACCCTATTGCAAAAAGTTTACTTTTGCATCATATAGTGAATATTATATTGTTTTAGCAAAATGCTATTTTTCTAATTTTGGGGCGAAAGGAATGAATATGAAAAGACATGTTTTCACTGTTAAAGCTCTTTGGGATGAAGAAGCTAAAGTGTTTTATTCAAAGAGTGATATTGATGGATTGCATATTGAAGCAAAGACTTTTGAAGAATTTGAGAAAATATTGATGGAGCTTGAGCCTGATTTGATCATGGCCAATCATGTATAAATGCGTATAATATCAAGCCTAGTAGCTGATTAGATACGAGTTTACTATTTTATACTAGTCTGTTAACAAACTAAAAAATAGGTGTTGAGATATGACAGATGGGATGTGGTCTACTAAAGAAAAGGAAGCCTCAGAAAATGAAGTTGCTATAGACTATATAAAAGGGTCTGATTTTCGACTGTCTTGGATCGATGGAGCACTGGGTAGTATTACGCCTTCAAATAAAGTGCAAATGACATTATATGCCGAACGACCAGCTATTCCGCAGAGACAAGTTTTTAAAATTGATAAAGATAGCTCTGAACTTGGTGTAGAAATTTTTGAGAAACGTATTTCACGAGAGTCAATTATTCGGGAGATGTCAGTGAACATTCTAATGACCGCTGAAACAGCAGAAAGTTTGGGGAAATTTCTTATAAAACTATCTAAAGATTTAGAATCAAAAGAAAATGAGGAGAGATAATCATGAATGAAATGACTTTACCTTCAGTCGGATCCAAGAGTAGATATAATCCTAGAAGACAAACATATAATTCGAAGTCGAGTTCTGTATATAAACCAACTCGTTCTGGCTTTCTTCGTTCATTCTACGCTGTACTCCAGCGATGGCAAAGTGAAACGATGTTTACCTCTAGTCCAATTAAAAAAACCTCTCATCCAAGTTACCGAGCATTAGTTGATAATGCTCGGCTTGTTACGCCTCTAATAATTGAAGAACTCAGAAAAAATCCATCACCTTTGGTTTGGGTTTTAGAGGAAGCGTATAAAATTCATCCTTATTCAGATAGTGATATAGGTGATATAGAAGCAACATCCAAGGCATGGGTTATTTGGGCTGAGAACAATGGACAAACTTTACAACCATAAATTTCCAAATCTTTGTAATGTAGCTGAAAAACAAACAAGTCCTGTTGATGGTCGTTATAATTGTATTGCTTGGGCATTTAAAGATAATAGGCGCTGGTGGTGGCCTTGCAAGCATCCTCGAGTTTATTGGCCATTAGATTTTTCTAAGAAGACAGAAATGGAAGCATTTGAAGATTTGTTTGACCAAGATGGCTGGGAGCAAACAGAGAATTGTGTTTACGAAATTTCTTATGAAAAAGTAGCATTATATACTTTAAATAATGAACCTACTCATGCTGCTAGATTGTTAGAAAATGGAACTTGGACAAGTAAGCTTGGGCCAGGTATTGATTTAGGACATTCATTAGAATGTCTTAATGGTCCAGAGTATGGGTCATTGTTTAAAGTTTACCGAAAGCCAGCTTAGTTTTTAAAACTAACTATATAGTAATAATTATTCTTTCAGCGCTCATTCATTTTCAGTTCATAATCATTCCCCTATAGTGCCTTCATGAAAAATTATCTTAAAATAGTGCTTAGTGCGCTGGTGGTATTTGTGGGTCTTGGTTTTGGGGGCGCTTATGCGCAGATATTTGGCGTCCAGACTAATTTTAATGCGCCAAAAAATAGTGCGCCAGCACTTATATTGTTGACGGAATTAATTGCTCAGCAAAATTGCCTTTCTGATCAGCAAATACAACAAGCTGTGCAAAATAAGCAAATTCTTCCCCTTAATATTGTTCTTCGCAATGGTGGTGTTTCTAAAACCAGCAAGGTTTTGCCCCCTATTAGTGTTTGTGATGTAAATGGTGCGCTGTTTTATAGGTTCTCTATTCTTGATAAAAATGGTAATGCTACAAAATTGACCTTGCCTGCAACCGCTCCTCTCTCGTAGGGTTTAATTGATTGGAGGGTCTTTCATGCGTGTTTTAATTGTTGAAGATGATAAGAACTTAAATAGGCAACTTAAAGATGCTTTGCTTGATGAAGGTTATGCGGTTGATGTTGCTTATGATGGTGAAGAGGGGCATTTTCTCGGTGAAACTGAGCCTTATGATGCGGTGATTTTGGATATTGGTCTGCCAATTATGGACGGGATTAGCGTGCTTGAGGCTTGGCGGCGTGATGGGCATAAAATGCCTGTTCTATTGCTCACTGCTCGAGATCGTTGGAGCGATAAGGTGCAAGGCATTGATGCTGGTGCTGATGATTATGTTGCTAAACCCTTTCACATGGAAGAAATTTTGGCTCGCCTTCGTGCGTTGGTGCGCCGTGCCGCCGGTCATGCTTCAAATGAAATAATAAATGGTTTAGTGCGCCTTGATGTTCGCTCAAGCAGGGTGAGCGTTGATGGTCGCTCGATAAAACTAACCTCACATGAATTTCGCCTGCTTTCTTATCTTATGCACCATGTCGGCAAGGTAATTTCTCGCACCGAAATTATTGAGCACCTATATGATCAAGATTTTGATCGAGATAGCAACACCATAGAGGTTTTTGTTGGGCGTTTGCGCAAAAAACTCCCTAATAATTTTATTCAAACAGTACGTGGGCTTGGCTATCAGGTTGAAGAGGAATAGTCCTGATGCAAAAAGGCTCAATAGCCCTAAAACTATTTGGCTTTTCGCTCGCTTGGCTAATCATTGCACTTGCCTTCACCGCCATTTTACTTTCCAACCTATACTCCCGATCATTAGATAATTCACTTAGTGAAAACCTTGAATTTCATCTTGAAACTTTAGTTGGAGCTTCGCTAAGTTTAGAAAATGACAGGCTCTCTTCTAACGCAATTTCAGACCCTCGTTTTTCTCGTCCTGCCTCAGGTTTTTATTGGCAGGTGCGTGATAAAAACAATGAAATAATAAATTTCTCCCCCTCCCTAGTTGGCTCAGTTCTGCCGATAATCTCCATTCCCTTTGATAATAATAATCGGCGCTCGGTTAAAAAACTAGATGCTTTTGGCACTAATATTCGTATGGTTGAACGCTCGATTTCTTTGGACAACTCTAAGCTAACAATTATTGTTACAGGCAATCTTGATGAGATTTTCACTCAAGTTAACAGGTTTCGCTCACAAACATTAATTGTGCTTGGGGCAGTGGGTATTATGTTGGCGATTATGAGTGCGATTGTGGCTCGTTTTGCCCTCAAGCCTATTGAGAGGATTAGCAAAGCGATAGAAGCAATTAGAGAGGGTGAATTGAGCCGGATTGAGGGCGAGTATCCTAAAGAAATTGCTCCCCTTGCTGATGAAGTAAATGAATTATTGCGCTCCAACGAGCAAATTGTAACAAGAGCAAAAAATCAGGTTGGCAACCTTGCACATGGCTTAAAAACCCCGCTTGCGGTGTTGCGAAATGAAGCCAATTTGAGCAAAACAAACTTAGCTAAAATTGTTAAAGATGAGGGCGATAAAATGACAAATATTGTCAGCTCTTACCTTGATAGGGCGCAACTAAGCGCTCGCAGCGCCATTATTGGTAAAAAAACTAACGCCAGTAAAACTCTTGAACGTTTAATAAGAGTAATGGCTAAATTACACCCAAATTGTGATCTTGAATTTATTAAGCCAGATAGTGGAGATATTTTCTTTCGAGGTGAAGAAAGCGATCTTGAGGAAATGGTTGGTAATCTAGTTGATAATGGCTGCAAGTGGGCTAAATCCAACATAAAAATTACCCTTTCACAAGGACAGAATAAAGACAGGCTAAGAATAATTGTTGAAGATGATGGAGGTGGGCTAACTCAAAGGCAAATGCAATTAGTTTTGCGTCGTGGAGTGCGACTTGATGAAAAAGCTGTTGGCAGCGGACTTGGTCTTGATATTGTTAAAGAATTAGTTGATATTTACGGTGGAACATTAAACCTTGAACAATCGGTTTTGGGCGGGGTAATGGTTAAGTTGGATTTACCTGCAATAAAGAAGCGCATATAGGTTGTATAAAGCGATCCTAGCATTGTGACCCTAGTTTAGCCGTAATCTGTTTGCATTCATTTTTTATAGGTCTATGAATTGAGAAACAAAGGTAACAATAATGAATAAAAAACAATTAGCTTTTATCACTATTATTGTTTTTTCTTTGGGCGCTTGCACTAGATTAGGTGTTAATAATTCTAGCACTAATCAAAATACTAATATTGCAGGAAATTTGTCAGGGCAGGTAGCCTCAATATCAGCTGCGATTGGTGCAAGTGATATAGGTGATTTTATTGATGCGCAGGCTGCCGTTAAGCTCACTAATAAAGAGAGATCAGAGGCAGCTAGCGCACAATTTTATGCCTTGCAATTTGGCCGTGTTGGTGCACCACGTGTTTGGCAAGGTGATAGCGGTGCGAGCGGGCGTGTTTCAGTTGGCCCTTATGTTAGGGTAAATTCACTTGATTGCCGCCAATTTACGCATGTCGTAACAATAAAAGAACTATCTTATGAAAAACAAGGAACTGCATGTCGTGAAGTAGATGGCAGTTGGGATATAGTAGTTTAATAAATAATAGTTTTTTAAAAAATATCAGTTCTTTGTTTACATTCTGCGATTAGAATTAAGAAAATTTGATTCTATAATAAAATGCTAGCGGAATAAATCTACATGCAAAACTTAAAAAATAGATATCCTCAACAAGATGCACAGCGCAGACGCTCTGATGCTCAAGCTCTAACAAAAGAAAAAACTGAAATAGATGCACAGGCCTCTAAAGTAGGAGAATTGGCGTTTTTGTCGATATTTGAGGAAATATTGGTCGCAGATCCTACGTCCATAGCTTTTAATGGCGCATTAAATAAACATCATATGCAAGCAATATGGACATGGATAATACGTGATATTGCGCCTGATCTAAATCAAATTATAAAAGATGCAAAAAATGAGCAAGAAGCAAAAAAAGCAATAATTTCTTATTGTCCCTCTCTTGTTAAAATAATCTCAAAAGAAATTGCACTAGCTTCAGAAAAAAGTACAGTAAATAATCGCTTAACGGCACAACTAGGTGGAGAAGAAGTCAAGCAACGACTTACAATTTTTCTTGTAGTTTTGCGTTGTCATGCTTTATTAAGTAAAGCAAGTTCGTTTGGCAAAGCATCTAACTCTATCGAAGATGAAACAGCGCTTGGAACTGCCTTGCAATCTATGCCATTGCAAGAGCCTAGTGTTGTAGCTTTTCTTTTTCAAATTATTGTTGGGCGTTCGAATAATCCAAGCAATTTAATTTTAGCAGTTGCTAAAATCATTGGTGCTTCATCGGAGGGGGCAATGCAAAGAGCAGGGTTTGAGCCTTTATTAGATGCTCTTTTATCCCATGCACAAAACCAAGCCTCACTATTATCAGGGCAAAAAGGTCTTTATATTGATGCCGATTTAATGTGCAAATCTATTTATCGTTTCCATAAATTAATGCATGCCGCATCTGGATATGTTGAACTTGAAAGAAGGTCTCGTTTAGGAAAAGCGGCGACTGAAATTACATTGCAAATGGCACAAATTGTCGAGCCGCGTCTTAAAGAAGTTAGCTCTGATGTTAGTCAATCTTTGAGAAAACCAAGAAGAGGAGAGGACAAAATTGATGCTGATGGTTTGCTTGCCGCACTAAATGGTATTTATTTGCTTGCAGCTGTAAGGGAGGCAAAAGAATCTTTAGCTCTAAACGCTCTTTTTGATAGGATATGGAGTGAAACAGGGAAAAATCTTGAAATCCTACTCGATCGAAATCTTGAAGAGTTTAAGAAAGATACAAATAATAGCATTGTTTCTCAAAGACTTGATATGGGTATTAAAATGGCGAAAATACGTTTTGGTGAGGAATATGCTGGCATATTACAAAATGCAAAAGACAAGGTATCTCGCCGCTCTAATGAGGCTTGAGTAACTTAGCCAAAGAATGTCCCCCAGAAGTATAGATGGATATCTGCTGTCCAACAATGGCTTTATGCTTAGCAATTAATGCAACACAAAATTCATTTGATTGATAAATAACACTACCAAGCGCTTGCTCAGGATTAGAAATATCTGAGTTTGCAAAAATTAATTGACCAACTTCAAAACTGACATTTTCTAGAGATGTGATTTCCCAAACCTCAGCATCTTTGCCATAGCGTTCCTGTAAATAATTGGGAATATTTGTGACTGATTTTGCCTTTGTTAATTTTACATCATAGGGTTCTTGGATAGTTGAGAATAACTTTTCTCCCTTTATTGCTCTTTCTTTTACGATTTGTTCAAATTGCAATTTAGATAGTTTTGAAATATTATTTAATGCGCAAATGTCGCCGAGTGAAAATGCTTTATTGTTCAATATGTCATAATTGATAATCTTGTTGCTCAAACTAATATTGCTCCAAATATTGTTATTCTTTGCGCTATGTTTGCATATAAATGAATTGCCAAAATCATAATATTTTGGAGCAGCATCTAAGATATTTTCTTTGTAAATGAGAGCAGATCCTATTGGAGTTTCAAATAAAGTATCTATTCGTTTTTCAACTATATCACTTGTTTTTTTACGAAATAAATAATTTATTGCCTCAGCCCCACTTTGCATAATAGCAAAATTACTGCGCCAGCCAGAATTTGACCCAGCAAGAGAGATGTTTTTTAATTTTCCTTGTGTCTTAATTCCTGATGGGCTTTCACTTGAGATAACATTTCCACCAGCCTGTAGCCACAAATCAAGATTTGCCAGCCAACCAGCAGATAGGATTATATTATCGACATTTAATGTTGATTTTTTACCGAACCTATCCTCCCAAACTAACCCCATTTCTAAATGTAATTGTTTTTTATCATCACTGATTTTTAGCTCTATTGGCATCAAGCCAGTTTCTAATTTAATTCCATAAGATTTTGCAAATTCGATAAATCGAGATTTTGGCTCAATCCTTGCGTCAAAGATTTTTTCAATCTTAGCGCCAGCATCTGCTGCCAAAAGAGCCATTCTATAGGCAGCATTATTATTGGTAATGATAGAGCTTTGTCCTTTTGGAAAAATTCCATAAGAGCTAGCAAGCCTATATATCGAGCCCAATCCAAAGCTCTTACAAATTCTATTGCCGTTAAAGATTGGCAATCGATCTACACAACCAGTTGCCAGCACAATTTTTTTGGCACTAACTTCAAAAAACTCTTGCTTTAATTTTCCTCTAAAAACACTAAGCCGTTGCACAAGGGCAATATTATCTTTTAATTTAATAACAGCACTGCTTGCTTTTATCTTTATATTTTTAGCTTTTCTAATAGACTTTACAAGATCCTTCACAAGCTTTTCTGGGTTTTCGTCATCTGAATTATTGCCAAATAAAATTGCATCACCACCCAACAGGTTTTGTTGCTCAAGCAGTAAAATATCATTGCAAATTGTTGCTCCATATTTAGCAGCACTTAACCCCGCAAGTCCGCCACCAATAATTAACAATTCAACTGATATTTGTTTTATATCAACTTGTTTAGTTGGGGGGTAAAAATCAATTTTTCCCTCATCAAAATTAATATTTAAGGAATTTATCCGCTCGTTTTTTAAACGGCGAATAAGGTTCGAAATTTTAGTGCCAGCATTTACGCCCTCAATATTATAAACAGCACCGTTAATAGCAGGCATTCTTTGCACTGGCGCTGTGATATCTAATTCAGTACCTTTAGTAATTAATGAAACAGGCAAGTTAAGATATTCATCTAGTGCTATGGGAAAAGAAAGATGCGTGCCAGCGCAATCAAAACCGCTTGCCAAAATTGCTGACAATACGCAATCGCCTTCAAAACCCTCAATTTTAATATTATTCACCAAAAAACTTATCGGCTTTTCTAAATTAATTTGCTGACCAATAAATGGATTATTTTTTATGTTTGAAAGCCTCTCCATTTAACGCACTCGTCTTTGTTTTTTTTTGGTTTTTGCAACAAAAAACTCACTAATATCTGGACGCAGTTTTTCATTTAACTTTGGCTTTCGTTTAGCAAAATATTCATTTTCAAAATCATTTCCCCTGCCAACTAATATTTTGGCCATTAGCGGAGTTAAAAATGCACCACTTGTGCCAAACCCACCAATATATGAGAGTTTTGTACCCAAAAGCGAGCCAAAAACTCCTGCTCCGTCTTTACTTATGAGAGAAGAGAATTGTGCTTTTCCAGCTAATTTGATATGTCTATTATTTTCTCCATCATTGCTAATAATATGAGAAATATTTGTAAAATCATCTCGTGAGGTGCAATCAATAGTGCCATTAGCATGTTGAAACAAAATAGAGCCATCATCAATATTTATGATGGTTGAATTCTTTAACTTTTTTACTGGTTCAAGCATTAGTGTGTTAGTTGCAATTTTGAAGAAATTATTACCTATATCTTTTTGGGGCATATAATTTAATATGGCTTCATCGCCAACAAAAATAATGCGTTTTGCAACTATTGCTTCATTCGCAGAAGTGATTTTTGTACCCCCGCTAGCACCTCTTTTTAATTCGATATTATTTGTATCCAACAGCTTTACATTATTTCTACTCAACCAATCATCTAATCCAGTAAACATAGAGCGTCGTTTTATTCTTATTGCATCACGAAATTGAATAGATTGCATAACCCCTTTTGTTAGTTCTTGTTTCTCTATTGAAAAACCATATAGGTTTGCAACATTTCTGGCGTGATTAAGAGCATTTGCACTTTTTTGGGAGCGGGCAATAAATATCGGGTCAACTTTTTCATAAACCTCCTTGTTAGAAAAATCTTTTAATAGGCCCTCAAATGGCGACATATTTTCTTTTATTAGTCGCCATGTTTGAGGTTGAGTAATAGTATCAACAGAAATATCAAAACCGTGCGATGGCAATAAGGAATGAGCAAATTGCCCAATAAGCGCAGTTTCACGCCCGTAGAGCTTGGATAAAGAGCATGCCAATAGGGCGGCCATTGGCGTATTTCCAATAATAGCAAATTCAAAACTCATTTTTACCCATCATTTCATTCACTTTTTTGTGTTTACCAAAGACATTTTGTTTTTCTTGTTATATATAAACTTAGAATAACAATAAACAGGATCACTAAACCACATGCTTTTTTGGATAATCGCCTCACTAATAGTTCTCATTTGCCTTTTAGCGTTCTTTCTTGCATCAAAGAATAATTCGCCAATTTCTAATGATAGTGAATTAAATGATGAAATGAAAGACGAAATAAGTGTGCCAAACAATTCTTATTTCAAAGCGCAACTTAGAGAATTAGAAAAAGACATAAAATCTGGCTTGATTTCAAAAGAAGAAGCGCAAGGGGCAAAGGCTGAATTGGCCCGTGAAATAATTAAAATAAAAGCTGAAACCAACGCTAAAAAGCATAAGCGCGAGGTTAGCGCTCTTGCCATTTCAACTCCTGTATTTTTGATAAGCATAATCTTAATCGCCTTGTTTAGTTTTTTTATTTATTATCAAGTCGGCAAACCCAATCTAGCCTCCGCTCCATTAGCCCTAAGAGCTACCCCAGAAGGGCAAAAGATAGAAATTGAAAATGCAATAAAAAAAGTTGAGGAGCGATTAAAAGAAAATCCTGATGATGCGAGAGGTTGGGCAGTCATTGGCCCAATATATATGCGTATGCAACGCTTTGACGAGAGCGTAATTGCATATCGCAATATATTAAGATTATTGCCGCCAAGTGCTGATACACAAACCGATTTAGCCGAAGCCTTATTGATGGCAAATGATGGCGAAGTAAATGCTGAAATAATGGCTTTACTTAAAAGCGCAAGCAAGCTTGATCCCAACCATATTCGCTCTCGCTTTTATTTGGCAGGTGAAGCAATGCGAGCGGGCGATAATGAAAGCGCCTTAAAACAATGGCAAGAATTGCTGACGATCTCTAGTGGGCAAGAGCAATGGCTAGAAATAGTCAATGAAGGGCTTAGCGAAACTCAAGCGAGAATAAATCAGCAACAATCAAATAATGAGCAAACACAGCCTCAAGCTGAACCAAACCAAACTGAACCAAGCCAGCCTGATGCAAATGCTCAAGCTGATTTTATTAAGCAAATGGTTGAGCAATTAGAAACTCGCTTAACAAAAGAGGGCGGTACAATAGAGGAATGGACACAATTAGTGCGTTCGCTTTTAGTGCTTAATGAAAAAGACAAAGCGCAACAGTTTTATGATAAAGCAAAACAAGCCTACCCAAATGACAATGAAAGAATTGAACTTGATAATTTGGCAAAACAAGCAGATTTACAATAGAATAATGGAACAATAATATGACACGTAAACAAAAACGCTTCAGTATTATAGCTGGATTAGGATTAGTTATTGCCCTTGCCGCAATATTAATTTTTACTGCTTTAAGTGATAAAATAACCTTTTTCTATTCACCCTCAGAATTGCAAGAAGACCCAATAGCTGTTGGGCAAGCATTTAGGCTTGGCGGTCTAGTTCAAGAAGATAGTTGGGTTAAAGAGGACGAGTATAATATCTTTTATATTACCGATAATGCACTTGCCGTGAAAGTCATTTACAAGCAAATTTTACCAGACCTATTTCGTGAGGGGCAGGGGGTTATTGCCGAAGGCTCGCTAGATGCTGAAGGGGTATTTATTGCAACAAATGTTCTTGCAAAACACGATGAAAATTACATTCCAAAGGAAGTAGTTGATACGCTTAAAGAGCGTGGTGAGTGGAAAGAAGACGAACAAGGAGATAAATATTAATGTTAATTGAACTTGGCCATTTTGCCCTCATTCTAGCTTTTGTAATAGCAATAATTCAAGCGGTGCTTGGTCTAATTTATTGGCGTTCAGATGTTCGCATAGCCAATTTTGTGCGCTCAGCGGCAATTTGGCAATTCATCTTAATTTCTTTTTCTTTTATGAGCGTGGTCTATGCTTTTGTGGTTTCAGATTTCTCGCTTAGCCTTGCCTATCAACATTCATATTCTTTGCAGCCGCTTATTTATAAAATCACCGCCGTATGGGGTAATCACGAAGGCTCAATTTTGCTTTGGGTGTTAATTTTAGTATTATTTAGCGCAGCCGTTGCAGTTTTTGGGCGCGATTTGCCGACCCAATTACGAACCCTAGTGCTTGCAGTGCAAGGCATTTTGGGCGCTGCCTTTATGGGCTTTTCAATTTTCACGTCAAACCCATTTGCAAGGCTTGACCCAGCCCCATTTGAGGGCACAGACCTCAATCCTATTTTGCAAGATATTGGCTTAGCCATTCACCCACCTCTATTATACCTTGGTTATGTTGGTTTTTCTGTTTGTTTTTCTTTTGCCATTGCGGCGCTTATTTCAGGAAAAATTGATGCGGCATGGGCTCGTTGGGTACGTCCATGGACAGTTGTTTCTTGGGTATTTCTAACGCTTGGTAATGCTATGGGCTCATATTGGGCATATTATGAACTTGGCTGGGGCGGCTGGTGGTTCTGGGATCCAGTTGAAAATTCTTCCTTCATGCCTTGGTTAGTTGGAACAGCGTTAATGCATTCAGCCATTGTGATGGAAAAGCGCAATGCGCTAAAGATATGGACAATATTCTTAGCCATTATGACCTTCTCACTTTCTCTTTTAGGGGCGTTTTTGGTTCGTTCAGGTATTCTAACTTCGGTGCATACATTTGCATCCGATCCAACTCGTGGGTTGGTTTTGCTAGCATTATTAGGGGTTTCTATTGGTGCGGCATTTACCATTTTTGCTATTCGTGCGCCTTCTTTAAGGGCAGGTGGGCTATTTGCACCAATTTCCCGAGAAGGGGCGTTAGTGTTAAATAATCTATTTTTAGCAACTGCAACAGCCGCCATTTTAGTTGGTACGCTATATCCACTTATTCTTGATGCCCTTATGGGAGCAAGGATTTCAGTTGGTGCGCCATTCTTTGATTTAACCTTTGGCGTGTTAATGGTGCCGCTTTTAATAGTATTGCCATTTGGCGCATTTCTTGGCTGGAAACGAGCCGATTTAATTGCCGTTACTCAACGCCTCGCTGGGGCTGCTGGTTTGGCATTATTGGTAGCGATTGTAATTTTCATGCTAACGGGAGCTGAAATAAGGCTAGCTCCATTAGGAGTGTTTTTGGGTTTTTGGGTAGCATTTGGCTCTATGGCTGATTTAATCTATCGCTCAAAATTTGGCAAAATTGCTCTTGGCGAAAGCCTAAAACGTTTATTTGGCCTATCAAAAAGCATTTGGTCAACAGCTCTAGCGCATTTTGGCGTTGGCGTTACCGTAATTGGTATTGTTATTGTAAGTGCGTGGGAGAGCGAAAATATCACCACCATGAAGGTAGGAGAAAGTGTTGATTTAGCTGGATACTCCATCAAGTTTACTGTGGCAGATGAGCGACCAGGGCCAAATTACACCATTTCTCATTTTGAATTTGATGTCCTAGCAAAGAATGGCAAAGTTAGACATGTGGTTTCTGAAAAACGTGTCTATATGGCTTCTTCTATGCCGACAACAGAAGCAGGAATTCTCACCTATGGCTTTAGCCAACTTTATGTTGCGGTTGGTGATGCTGACGAGGAGGGAGTGCAAGTTGTGCGTATTTGGTATAAGCCCTATATTTTGCTAATTTGGATTGGTACATTATTTATGGCGGGTGCGGGCTTCTTATCGCTTAGCGATAGAAAAGCCAGAGTTGGTGTTCCAAAACAGGCAAAAGCAAAACGAGCTAAAGCTAAAGTGAGCAAGACAAGCAAAGCAAAGACAAATAAAGGGAGCGCATAATGAACTTTAGGAAATTATTTTTAGCGTTTTTATTAGTTTTTTCTTTGCTAACTCCTATTGTAGCTTTTGCGGTTTTGCCAAGCGAAATTCTTGATGATCCTGTGCTAGAAGAGCGAGCAAGAGATCTATCTAAAAACCTTCGCTGTCTGGTTTGCCAAAATCAAAATATTGATGAATCCGATGCACCATTGGCAGCAGATTTACGAGTTCTAGTGCGTGAAAGGCTTGTTGAAGGCGATAGTAATAAACAAGTAATTGATTATGTAGTTGCCCGATATGGCGAATATGTTTTGCTAAACCCAGTGCTTGGGCCACATACAATAATCCTTTGGACTGCCATGCCCATAATATTACTTGGTGGCGGGGTATTCCTATTTTTCCTTGTTAAGAGAAGGAAAAAAACAGGCAAATCTATCACCCTAAGCAAAGAAGAAAAAGCCGCACTTGCTGAATTAGAAAAACATGATGTTTAGCCATTAATATGGCTTTTGATTTTATACAGTTCTTGCCCGATGGTCTCTCGCCTCTAGTTGCTTTGGGCTTGGCGGCTTAGCGTTTGATAGGATACCAAGAAAGCCTTTAGATGGATTATCACCATCGTAGCACTCAATTTACTTCGCCGTGCAATTTTCGGGTAGGGGTATAGTTTTTTGTTATTATCTCTCTCTAACCAAAATCCCAAATATTATAACTGCCCCATTTTCGCCCTCAACATTACAAAATTGTAATGTTTATGTCACGAGTTGGAAAGGTGAGTAAGAGTAACTATATTCTAGCTGTTGAGGGCAAAATCTATTTGAGAAGAAAATTAAAACTTATTGGAGAAAATAAAATGACTATAATACTCAAACCCACTCGCAAATTGCTTAGTGCCTCAGCTCTTGGCATAGCACTAACATTTGGCACATTAGGCGGTGCATCCCTTTTAGCGACAACAGCTATTGCACAAGTTAGCGTTAGCGCAATGCCTAGCTCTTTTGCAGATTTAGTTGAAGCGGTAAAACCAGCTGTGGTTTCAATTCAAGTTGAGGGCAAACAGCAAGTTACTCGTTTTAATCGCCCAAATGGGTTTAATTTTGATTTCCCTGACTTGCCAGAAGATCATCCATTTCGTCGTTTCTTTGAAGAATTTGGCACACCAAATCAGCCCCAAGCACCAAAAGAGCGCACCTTTCGAGCGGCAGGTTCTGGCTTTGTTATTTCGCAAGATGGTTATATTGTAACCAATAATCACGTTGTAGATATGGCCGATAAAGTTACAGTAATTTTTGATAATGGTGATGAATTAGAAGCAACAATTATTGGAACGGACGAACGCACAGATCTTGCCCTATTAAAAGTGAAGAGCAAAGAGGATCTTCCTTTTGTTAAATTTGCCGATGATGAAGGCCGCATTGGTGATTGGGTAGTTGCAGTTGGTAATCCGTTTGGACTTGGTAGCTCAGTAACCGCTGGAATTATTTCAGGTCGAGGACGTGATATTGGCGGCAATTCTTATGGTGATTTTTTGCAAATTGATGCGGCAATTAATCGTGGTAATTCTGGTGGCCCTGCCTTTAATTTAAGTGGCGAAGTAGTTGGTGTTAACACCGCAATTTTCTCACCAAATGGTGGTAATGTCGGCATTGCATTTGCCATTCCTAGCTCAATCGCAAAACAAATTGTCAATGACCTTAGAGACGATGGTGATGTAACTCGTGGGTTTTTAGGCGTTTCAATTCAAGATGTAACAAGAGATATTGCAAATTCAGTTGGTCTGCCAACCGCACGTGGTGCATTGGTTACGCAATTAACTGATGGCGCACCAGCGGCAAGTGCTGGCATTAAAGCTGGCGATATTATTGTTGAGGTTAATGGACAACCAATAGATGACGCTAAAGATCTATCTCGTACGGTTGGCTCAATCGCTCCAGAAGAAAAAGTAAACATAAAAATCTGGCGACAAGGCAAAAATATTAAATTGAAAGTAAAATTGGCGACCCTTGATGAGGATATGTTAAAAGCACCAATTCCGCAAAAAGAAATTCCACAAGAACCGCTTGAGCCGCAGACCTCTAGCATTGGCCTAATCGTTATGCCACAAGATGATGGTGCTGGTTTAGTAGTTGAAGGCGTAAAAGAAGATAGCACGGCTGCCGCTAAAGGTTTTATGGCTGGTGATATTATTTTAGAAGTCGATAATCTACCAGTTAGCAATATTCAAGAGCTTGAAACTATCTTAGAAGATGTAAAAGCCTCAGGCCGAGAAACAGTGCTTATAAAAGTAGATAGACAAGGTAATATTAGGTTTATTGGCTTACCCTTAAGCGAATAAATCTATATCGACCCCGATATTTGTCCCATTTCGGGGTCGATACATAAATATAAAACTAACAGCAGGAGAGCAGAATTATGAAAATCCTTCTAATAGAAGACGATCGTGAGGCTGCTAATTATCTTATTCAAGCTCTTGATGAAGCAGGGCACGTAACCCACCATGCAAGCGATGGTGAAACGGGTTATGCGATGGCAAGTGATATGGATTATGACGTACTAATAATCGATCGCATGTTGCCCCGCCGAGACGGGCTTTCAATTATCGAAAGCATACGAGCAGAGGGCGATAAAACTCCTGTGCTTATTCTTTCGGCGCTTGGTGAGGTTGATGATAGGGTTACGGGTTTGCGTGCAGGGGGCGATGATTACCTGACCAAGCCCTATGCTTTTTCTGAATTATTGGCTCGGGTTGAAATTTTAGCACGACGCTCAAACCCATTAGAGGCTACAAATAGTTTTTCTGTCGGTGATCTAAAGTTAGATAGATTATCAAGAAAAATAACACGAGATGGCAAAGACATATTATTGCAACCACGTGAGTTTCGACTACTTGAATATTTAATGAAACATGCAGGGCAAGTAGTAACCAGAACCATGTTGCTTGAAAATGTCTGGGATTATCATTTTGATCCGCAAACCAACGTAATAGACGTGCATATTTCTCGCCTAAGAGCAAAAATTGATAAGGGTTTTAATAAAAGCCTATTACAAACCATTCGTGGTGCGGGGTATATGATAAGTGGCTAGTATTCTTCGTCTTTGGCGCACCACAACTTTTCGCCTCACTGCCATTTTTATTTTGATTTTTGTTGTAGCCTCAATTTCCCTTTTGGCTTTCATGGCATATCAATCTTCTATTCAAATTCAGCGTAATCAAATCCGTGAGATTGAGCAAGAAATAGTTGAAATAAACCGCATAGAAGAAAACCGCTCTTTAAGGTCTGCGGCAAAGGCTGTGCAAATATTATCCAGACGTCCGGGAAACGGTATTTATTATCTTGGTGATGGTGAGGGGCGCATGTTGGTAGGTAATGTTACAACCTTCCCAAGTAATGTGCTGATGAATGATGGTATTTTCACTATTGATTATAGTCGTGAAAGAGCCTTCGCAGCTGACAATAATCGCAAACGATTTAAGGGTTATGCCCTATTAAAATCCACCGAATTAGGTGATGGTTTTAGGCTTATTGTTGGGCGTGATATTGTTGAGCGGCGTGGTTATACGGCAATTATATTTAGAGGTTTTTTGTTTGGGGTTATCGGCATTGTTGTGCTTTCGCTAATTACGGGGGTGCTAAGCGCAATGCGAGTGCTTAAACGTATTGATAGCATTTCTAATACTTCAGATAAAATTATGTCAGGAAATCTATCAGAGCGTATTGCTGTAACTAAACGCAATGATGAATATGATAGGCTAGCAACTTCGTTAAATGATATGCTTGATAGGATTGAGCAACTAATGCTTGGGCTTAAAGAGGTTAGCGATAATGTGGCGCACGATCTAAAAACCCCGCTCACCAGAATGCGCAATAAAGCAGAGGCAGCTCTAAGGAAAAGCGCAAGCGCCAAAGATAGAACAAAGGCGCTAGAAGAAAATATTAAAGAGAGCGACAATCTGATTAGGACATTTAATGCTTTATTGCTAATCGCTCGTGTTGAAGCAGGAACACCATCTGGCTCTTTTTCTCAATTTGATATAAATGAAACCATCAATGATATTGCTGAACTATATTTGCCAGTTGCAGAAGATGCAGGTTTTTTGCTTTCAACAAATATTTCGGGCAAAATAAATATTTTTGCAAATCGTGAACTTGTTGGACAAGCATTAGTAAATCTGCTTGAGAATGCCATAAAATATGCTAGCAATAGTGACAAAGAAAATTTGCAAATAATTCTTGGCACAAGAGAAGATAATGGCAAAGTCGAAATTGAGGTTTCAGATAATGGTAGGGGCATTGCCAAAGATGACAGGACACGTGCAACTGAGCGCTTTGTCCGCTTGGAAAAAAGCCGCACAGAACCGGGTTCTGGCTTGGGACTTTCTTTGGTCAAAGCCGTTGCCAAATTGCATAAGGGCGAACTTAGGCTTGAGGATAATAAATCAGGCCTACGAGCCATTATTTCTTTACCAAAAACTGGCTAGATTTTTAGATGTTGAGACAAGCACATGAAACTCATAAGTCAGCTTGTTCCATTGCCAAAAATTGCAGGCGAGGCTTTTAGCCACTTAAGTGAAGGGCTTGAGGAAAAGCAAAAACAAATGGTTTTAAAGGCAAAAGCTAACCTTGAACCATTATTAAATTCCTCCCCCTATCTATTTGAAATTGCAAACAAAGATAGCGCATTTTTATGTAATGCTTTAGATGCTCCTATTGATGAGGTCTTGCAAAAATTATTAAATGATTTGCAACAGTTCGGCAAAGAAACTGATGATGAACAACAGCTAAGCCAAACATTACGAAAGACAAAAAAACGCATTGCCCTATTGCTAGCTATTGCTGAAACTGGCAGGATTTTAAGGGTAAAAGAAACTACCGCCATTTTAGCCGATTTTGCTGATATTGCACTTGGCGCATGTTTAGATTTTCTTATGCGTCAGGCCTATGAAAAGGGTGACTTATTATTACCAAAAGAAAAAGCCAATGCACTTAATTCTGGCGTGGCAATTTTTGCCTTAGGAAAACACGGAGGACAAGAGTTAAATTATTCTTCTGATATTGATATTGTAGCATTTTTTGATGCTGAAATTGGCGTGCTAAAAAACCCGCACGAGGCAGTAAAATTCTATACGAAATTGCTTAGAAAACTTGTTGAATTGATGGATAATAGATCGCACGAGGGATATGTTTTCAGAACCGATTTGCGCCTACGTCCAGATCCGGGATCAACCCCCATTGCAATTTCTATTTATGGCGCATTAGCCTATTATGAGCAGCGTGGGCAAAATTGGGAGCGTGCCGCATGGATTAAAGCACGCCTTGCGGCAGGGGACAAAAATGTTAGCGAAAATTTCCTAAAACAACTCATGCCATTTATTTGGCGCAAACATTTAGATTTTGCTACCATTGCCGATATTCAAGCTATGAAGCGGCAAATAAATATTTCTAAAAATGTTGGTCATGCTCGAGTTGAAGGGCATAATGTAAAATTGGGGCGAGGGGGCATTCGTGAAATTGAGTTTTTTGTGCAAACGCAACAACTCATTGCAGGGGGCAGGGATTTAAGTTTGCGTACTCGCCCAACAATAAAATCGCTTGAGGCACTTGGCAAAGCTAAATGGATTTCTCAAAAGGCAGTTAGCGAGTTAAAAAAGGCCTATTATTATTTGCGTGAAGTTGAAAACCGTTTGCAAATGATAAATGATGAGCAAACCCATATTATGCCCGAAACAGAGCAGGGTGTGGCAATGATTGCCAAACTAATGGGCGAAGAGGATATTGCACAATTTAAGGAAAAATATCGCTCAATATTGGCAATAGTAATGAATTATTATGCGCAATTATTCATCGAGCAACAAACGCTAGCTAGCGATATTGGCTCTTTGGTTTTTACTGGTACAGACGATGATCCTGCAACATTAGATAGTTTGCAGGCGCTAGGTTTTAACGATGCAACCCTAGCTTCAAGCACTATTCGCAAATGGCATTATGGCTCTTATCCAGCAACTCGTGCCGCCGCCTCTCGTGCGCATTTAACTGAATTATTACCCAATTTACTAAAGTCCTTAGCCCAAGCTGGCAATGCAGATGAGGCCTTAGCTCGTTTTGATAATTTCCTTAGTAAATTCCCAAGCGGAGTGCAGCTTTTTTCCCTTCTTAGAAGCAATGAAAATATTTGCCACACACTAGTTGCCTTTATGGCAAGTGCCCCAAGAATGGCAGAACAAGTTATCCATCGGGCGCATGTTATGGACGGGTTAATTGATCCTGCATTTGGCGAGGGGATTAGCTCAAGCGATATTTTAATTGATAAAGTTTCTAGTTTTTTAGGCCAAGCCAACTCGTTTGAAGATCTAATAGATAGAGCCAGAATTATCGGGCAAGAGCAAAAATTTCTCATTGGTGCTGGTTTTATTTCAGGTACGTTAAGCGCTAAATTGGCAGGTCAGCAATTCACAAACCTAGCGCAAACTCTATTGCAAAATCTGTTTGGCGCTGTGCAACAAGAATTTACTAAAAAGCACGGCAAAATTGAGGGGGCGCAAACCGCTTTGCTTGCCTTTGGTAAAATGGGCAGTTTTGAGATGAGCGCCACATCAGATCTAGATTTTATCTTGCTTTATGATGCGCCAAAAAACAGCGAATTTTCAGATGGCGCTCGCCCCCTAGCGCAAAATCAATATTTTTCTCGTCTTACGCAAAGGCTCGTGGCGGCACTAAGTGCGCCAACTGCTGAGGGTGTTTTATATGAAACAGATATGCGCCTTCGCCCATCGGGCAATGCTGGCCCGCTTGCCACCAGTCTAAGCGCCTTTATTAAATATCAAAAAGAAAAAGCGTGGACGTGGGAGCATTTAGCGCTAACTCGTGCAAGAGTTGTGGCAGGTGAAACAGCCTTAAGTAAGGAAATTAGCTTAGCTTTGAGCGATATTTTAACGCAAGATTTTGACAAAGAAAAAATAATAGTAGATGTAAAAGACATGCGTGCATTAATTGCCAAAGAGCGCAAACCACATCATAATTTAGACCTAAAACTTATAAATGGCGGCTTTATTGATATTGAATTTTTATTGCAATCAGCACAATTATTGCAGGGTGAAAACTTAACAAATATTGCGAACAATCCAAATGCAATAATAAAAAAATTAGGTGAGTTAGGGGTTATAAAGAAAGCCGATAGATTGCTTGAAATTCACAACACTTATACTATTATATTACAAGCAATGTCTATTTGTTTGCCTAGTCCGATGGATTTTTCTAGCTGGAGCAATGCCTTTAAGGATTTACTAGCGCAGCTAACTAACTACCCAAATTTCTCTCTTTTAGAGCAAGAAGTTGAGCAAATGTCTAAGCAGGTTTTAGGAATTACAAATGAATATTATAATAATGCCTAAGCTACTTGTGCGCTCTGCGTTTCACTAACCCTATTTGGCAATGAAATCGCCACACTAGTACCAACCGCAGGGCTTGAATCAATCGCCAACTCACCACCAAATAATTCAGCAATAGTGCGTGAAATTGCAATGCCAAGGCCCATGCCACCCTCACGAGTAAAGGCACTATCACCCAACACAAATGGTTGCGAAAGATCAGCGATGCGCTCGGGCGACATGCCAATTCCAGTATCTGCTATTTCTAGCACTACGCCATCATCGCCACTCCATATATTGATATTTATTTTACCGCCCTTTGGTGTAAATTGAATAGCATTTTCAACAATATTGCCAATCATTCTCTCACAGCACATTCTATCAATATATAATTGAGTTTCATCACATGCACTAACCATTAATTTTACACCAGCTTTTTTGGCACGAGAGCGATATTTATTTTCAACATTAGAAATTAAATCAGCAAATATAATATCCTCATTGCGCAAGATTAATTCACCGCCCTCTAATTGTGCCAATTCTAAAATTTCAGAAAATGACATCAGTAGTTTTTCACCAGATATTTTTATATCATTGATATAGGCAAGATATTTTTTATCACCAAGAGGGCCATAAGTCTGATGGGCAATTAAATCAGCAAAACCAATAATATGATTTAGCGGTGTTCTAACATCATGGCTAAGATGTGCCAAAAAAGAAGTCTTGGAGCGGCTGGCAGCTTCCGCCTTGATGGTTTCTTGATGTAATTGTTTTACTAATTTACGTTGATTTTTTCTATTTTCTTCAAGTTCTTTTTGTAATTTAATTTTTTCAGAAACATCAGAAATTATCGTAATAAAACCATCATCGCCTATTGGTCTTTCATCAATAAAAATTGCATCACCGTGCTGATTTATAATTTCAATTTGCCGAACTAGTTCTTCATCACTTATTATTTTGTAGTTATTTTCAGACTTTATTTTACCCATTATTTCAATATAACAAGTGCCCTTTTTTGCCTCCTCAAAAGACAGTTTTAACCTATCTCGATAATATGAATTGCAGGCGACTAATTTCCCATTGCTACACCAAATCGCCGCCCCAAAAGGCAAATTATCATTTAGCCAATCATTGTTGGTTACTTGATTTATCTGACTCTCACTATCAGTTGTGCGTCTTGCGCTTATTAAAGATAGTAGCAAAATCGCTAACGCAAGCCCGATAGAGCCACGAATAATAACTGGATTTTCTAGAGCATTACTAGATATTAAATTGCTTGTTGTTTGTGCATCATAAGAGATAGATAAAATGAGCGTTGCAAAAATAATTATTGCGACTAACCACCATCTTAATGTCATGAACTCTAAACCAACTCTACTCATTGCTAGATATTCCCTCGAGCATTAGTAAAATTGCGCTTAAATCATTCATTAGTGGCTACCCTTTTTTAAATACTGCTTATTAATAACTCAAGCGCTAGCGCTGATATTGAATAAGTTAGTGATTTGATTTGTTGAGTAACATATTGAATCAATTAGCAAACATTTGTCTATAGGTTTTTTAATGCTTTTTTAACTAAAAGGAAATTAACGAGTCGATTGAATCACTTAGCGGATAAAATATTTTTCTAGCGCCTGTGAATTTTTATGTATGAAATATTTTTATCCCTTTAAGCCAGCAATCTTTGCAAAATATCAGATAGATTATTCGACAATGTTTCTTTTTTAAGAACCTCAAGCGCCAAGCGTGCCTTTTCTTTTCGAATTGGTTCAAAGGCCTTCCAATTCTTAAACGCACTTAAAAGGCTAGCGCTTGATTGCGGGTTTATCTTATCAATTTCTTTAATCACATCAATCACGAATGAGAACCCATCACCGCTAACCTGCGTAAATTGCGCCATATTCGCTCTAGCAAAACTCCCAACAAGAGCACTAAGGCGATTTGGATTGCTTTTAGGGAATTTACTTGAATTATAAATATTGCGCACTCGCTTCAGGCAATTCTCATCTGGTGCAATAGCATTAAGCGATAGCCATTTATCATAAACCAAAATATCATCACAATATCTATCATAAAAATCTTGCAATAATTTTGACGCATCGCTATTTCCTTGACTAATAATCGAACTAAGCGCCGCCAATCTATCGCTCATATTATTAGCGCTAAAATAATGCTCAATGATAAGGGCTTGTGCTTGTTGTTTGCCGCTGGCATTGATTAGCGCTAAACATTGATTGCGCAAAGCTCTGGCACGAGTTGCCTTTGCTGAAGTAGAAAATATTTTCGTATCAATAGCTAAAATATTATATTTCGCCAATATTGGCATATATTGCGCATTGCCTATCCTGTGCAAAAACCCTTGCCGTACCTGATGAATTAATAAGGGATCGATATTTTCCTTTAGCTCTTGCGCAATAATTATTTCAGAGGGCAAACTAAGCGCAAATGCTTTAAGCGCATCATCAAGGCTAGGATTTTCAATCACCTCCTTTAGTGCCAACAAATATTTCTCAATAATATGCTCGTCTTTATATTTGCCATTATTTTTAACCGCACTAACAAGCAACTCTAAAGCAACATCATTTAGTGCCTGCCAACGATTAAATGCATCGCTATCATGGCGAGCTAAAAATAACCTATCATCCGTTTTTGCTTCGCTTACAATGTTAATTGGAGCAGAGAATTCTCTTAATAATGAAAGCACAGGACGGCTGGCAAGCCCCTCAAATTTTAGCTCCATTTTTTCACTATTAAACAAAATTATATCGTCTTTAATTGTGCCACCACTAACAGAACTATAGGACATATCTGTGACATTATTCTTGTTGCCGTCGCTCGATGCTCTCGCTTCCCCAACACCCCCGCCATTTGCCCCAACAAGTCCAAATTTAATTGGAATGAGCATAGGCACTTTTTCGCTTTGATCAGGGGTTGGTTTAGTGTGTTGATTAAGGCTCAAAGTAAAACTACCTGTTGCTTCATTCCAATGAGTTTTAACACTCACATTTGGCGTGCCAGCTTGCAAATACCACTTTCCAAATTGCGATAAATCCTGCCCGCTAGTTTCTTCAAAAATAGCTAGCCATGCCTCAATGGTAGTTGCCTCGCCATCATGGCGCTCAAAATATAAATCGCATCCCTTTCGAAATTGTGTCCGCCCCAAAATAAGAGCCAACATACGAACAATTTCTGCGCCCTTTTCATAAACGGTAGCAGTATAAAAATTATCTATTTCACGAAATTTACTAGGACGTGCTGGGTGGGCAAGCGGCCCAGCATCTTCGGGGAATTGCGCCATGCGTAAAAGACGCACATCTTCAATTCGCTTAACGCTACGTGATCGCTCATCAGAAGTAAATTCTTGATCTCGATAAACGGTTAAACCTTCTTTAAGGCAAAGCTGGAACCAATCCCGACAAGTTATTCTATTTCCTGTCCAATTATGGAAATATTCATGCGCCACAACAGATTCAATGCGTCCATAATCCCTATCAGTTGCGCTTTGTTGATCTGCCAGAATAAGTCTGTCATTGAAGATATTTAACCCCTTATTTTCCATAGCTCCAAAGTTAAAATCAGACACGGCAACAATGTTGAAAATATCTAAATCATATTCACGCCCAAAGCGTTTTTCGTCCCATTTCATAGAGCGTATTAAAGCGTCCATTGCGTAGGTGCATTTGCTTTCTTTGCCATGCTCACAATAAATCGCAAGGTCAATTTTCTTGCCTGACATGGTGATAAATTCATCTTCAATTTTGCCTAAATCACCAGCGACAATTGCAAATAAATATGAGGGCTTTTTATGCGGATCTTCCCACACAACATAATGGCGATTATTCTCAAGCTCGCCTTTTTCAATCAGATTTCCATTAGATAATAAAACAGGTAAAAGCTGCTTATCTGCCTCAATGCGCACCTTATAAGTGCTAAGCACATCGGGACGATCTGGGAAGTATGTCATACGCCGAAAACCTTCAGGCTCACATTGTGTGCAATACACACCGCTTGAGCGATAAAGCCCCATCAATTCAGAATTATCATCTGGATCTAGTATAGTAATTATTTCAAGTAGGAACTTTTCTTTTGGCGGCGAGAAGACTTCTAATTTATTTGAGGAGAGCTTATATTTATCAGAAGAAAGCGGTGAACCATTAAGCAAAATTGATTTAAGCATCAATTCATCACCGTCCAAAATTAACGCCTCACCATGCAAGGTTTGTTTGTTGGGCGCAAAATTAATTTTAGAAATTAGCTTGGTGCCTTTCTTCTCAATCTCAAAGCACAATTCAACATTGAGTACTTGATAAGGAAACGGCTTATAATCTTTTAGATATGTGAATTGCTCATTGTTATTGGTCATGTTTACTCGCTAATTTATAAATTCTAAAATTGTATTTTATTCATTGATTAGGGCTTGGCAGTGATTTTACTTTATTTCATATAAACTAAATGCTAATCATTTAATTTCAACAATGATTCATAAATCTATGCTAGATAACAGATATGATTGATAGTAAAGCAAAAATTGTAAAGACTTGCCCACTAAGAGATGAGGGCAATGAAATCACTGCCTCAAGCCTTGTGCGTGCGATTTGGGTTATTGCTGGTTTTATCTCTTTAGCAGTTGGTGTTATCGGAATTTTCTTACCAATCGTTCCAACTACCTCACCATTATTATTGGCAGCATTTTGCTTTTCTCGTGGTTCAACTCGTATCAATTCTTGGTTGCTAAATCACAAGACCTTTGGCCCTCCTATAAGAAATTGGAGAGAGCATGGGGCAATATCAAAAGTTGCCAAAACTCAAGCCGTAATTATGATGAGTTTTTCGGTGTTTTTAGTCTGGTTTATTGGCCTGCCCCTATGGGTTATTAGTGTCCAAGCGATAACACTTATTCTGGTTGCAATATTTTTGCTGACAAGACCTGTCCCACCACGCTAAAATGCTTGGGGTCAGGACCCTAATATGAAAGCATTGAATAAAATTTCAAATTTGATTGAAAAATTAGCTAAATATTTAGCAATATTAGGCGGCTTAGTGCTTTGCTTAATTGCTCTAATGGTGCTCATCTCGATTGTTGGACGGGCAGGAATTCCCATTGGGCTTTCTTCTATCAAAGGAGATTTTGAATTAGTAGAAGTAGGCACGGCTTTTGCCATTCTTGCTTTCATGCCCTTTGCACAATTAAATCGCTCTCATGCAGAAGTTAGTTTTTTTACTGAGAAATTAGGCAAATTCGCCAATAAAGCCATAGATTTTATTGTAGATTTTATTATGCTGATAATCGCTAGCATTTTAGCGTGGCGCTTAACGCTTGGCGCAATCGAAAAATATAATAATGGTGAAGTGAGTTTTATTTTACAATTCCCACTTTGGTTTGCCTATGCATCTGCTCTTATAGCACTTTATATTTGGGTGTTGGTTGCCATTTTAATTGTATTAAATAGCATGTTTTCAAAAATGGAGCAAAGCACTTGAGCAATCTTGAAATTGGCATTTGGTCATTTCCAGTGCTGTTAATCTTGATATTTTTGCGCATACCCATTGCTTTGGCGATGATTATTGTTGGCGTGATTGGCAATATATTGGTGCGTGGATCTGTTTCGCCAATTCTGTTTCAACTAAACGATCTCACCTATTCAATGTTTTCTTCATATTCGCTTTCCATCATTCCGCTGTTTTTATTAATGGGGCAATTCGCAACTATTAGCGGCATGTCCGCATCATTATTCAAAAGCGCACAGATATTTGTTGGGCATAAAAGAGGTGGAATGGCGATGGCGGCAATAGGTTCGTGTGCTGGGTTTGGCGCAATTTGTGGGTCGTCACTAGCAACGGCTGGCACAATGGGGCAGGTGGCTTTGCCCGAACTTAAAAAACACGGCTATTCTGGCTCATTAGCAACAGGGGCATTGGCAGCTGGTGGCACGCTCGGCATTCTCATTCCGCCTTCAATTATTCTGGTTATTTACTCGATAATTGCCGAGCAAAATATCGCCAAAATGTTTGTTGCCGCAATAGTTCCGGGGTTATTGGCGGTTTTTGGCTATATGTTAACTATTGCAATCATTGTGCGCCTCTCGCCAAATTCTGCAGGGCGCTTAGAACGCTCTTCAATTAAGCAACGTTTAGATGCGCTAATATCTATTTTTCCAGTATTAGGAATATTCTTCGTGGTAGTTGGTGGCATGTATTTTGGCTTTTTTACCCCAACAGAAGCGGCGGCAATCGGCGCTGTTGCTACTGGATTTATGGCTTTGTTTTCTGGTAATTTAAGCCAACAAAAATTCATCACCTCATTGCTTGAAACCGCCAAAATCACCGCAATGATTTTTCTAATTATATTTGGCGCTTCTTTGTTTAATTCATTTTTGGCACTAACGCAATTACCGCAAGAAATTGCCAATTTAGTAGTTGCAAATAACCTAAGCCCTTATTTGTTTTTGACGCTGATTTTGCTGATTTATTTAATCTTTGGAATGATAATGGATTCACTTTCAATGATATTACTAAGCGTGCCAATATTCTTTCCAATTATTATAGGCATGGACTTTGGCATTCCAGCGCATGAGGTCGGTCTATGGTTTGGTATTTTGGTATTAATTGCAGTTGAGGTTGGGCTAATAACGCCACCAGTTGGGCTAAACCTGTTTATAATCAACAAAATGGCAAAAAATGTTAGCATGATAGAAACTTATAAAGGCGTATTGCCATTTGTACTTTCAGATATTATTCGAGTAATAATACTTGTATTATTCCCTATAATTACCTTATTTGGGGTTAGATTACTTTATTGATTAAACGTTTGCCGTGATAACATCTATCGTCATAGTCGTGCTTGACACGACTATCCATTTTTTAATATGGCAATAAATATTAGAATACAGGAAATACCATGAAATTTATTTGTAAATATTCTTATATTATTTTCGCAGCTTTCATTGCTCTTTTAGGCATATTTTCTAGCTCCTTTGCAAATGCACAAGAAAAAACGCAACAAGAAGTAACCCTGCGCCTGCACCAATTTTTACCAAGTACCTCAACCATTCCTCAAGATGCTATTGCACCATGGGCAAAGCGCATTGAAGAAAAATCAGCTGGTCGTATAAAGATTGAACTCTATCCATCAATGCAACTTGGCGGCTCACCCCCACAATTATTTGACCAAGCAAAGAGCGGCGTTGCCGATATTATTTGGACGGTGCTTGGCTATACTCCGGGGCGCTTCCCCAAAGCCGAAGTTTTTGAAACGCCCTTTATGGTGACTAATGCTGAGGCGACATCAATGGCCTTTCAAACCTATGTCGAGCGATATGCAATGGATGAATTTGCAAGTGTAAAACTGATTGCCGTTCATACACATGGGGCGGGCCTGTTCCATACTAAAACCCCGATTGAAAGGCTTGAAGATCTAAAAGGCATGAAAATTCGTGGTGGCTCTCGCATTATAAATAATATGCTAGAAAACCTTGGCGCAGAGCCAATAGGCATGCCAGTTCCAGCAGTTCCAGAAGCGCTTTCTCGTGGGGTGATTGATGGCACAACTATTCCTTGGGAAGTTACAATGGCGCTTAAAACCAGCGAATTGGTAAAAAATCACACAGGATTTTCTGGTGAAAACGGACTTTATACGCAAACTTTTGCGCTAGTGATGAATAAAAAATCTTATGAGAATTTGCCTGATGATTTAAGAACAATTATTGATGAAGAAAGCGGAATTGAAATAGCGGCACAGTTTGGTGCGGCAATGGATAGGGCAGACATAATTAGCGAGCAATATGCCAAAGATTTGGGCAATAATATTATTGTGCTTGAGGGCGAGGAAGCCGAACGTTGGAAACAGGCGGCACAAATTACTATTGATGAATGGATAGAGCAAACCCCAAAGGGTCAAATGCTTTATGATGCGGCAAAATCTTTGGTTGAAAAATATTCAAATGAAAGCGCATATTGATAGATAGTGAAAAAGCATTTTTGTTTGATCTATTTAAGGTAGCAGTTGCAGCGGCTGACCCTGCTCATTTAATTGCAAAATATCTACCCAAAAAGCCAAGAGGGCGTACAATTATAATTGGCGTTGGCAAGGCCAGTGGTGCAATGGCTTTGGCGTTTGAGAGTGCATGGGAAAAAGCTGGATATAGAACACTTGAAGGATTGGTTGTTACTTCCAAAAACAATGATAAAAAGCTAAAGTATTTAGAGCAAATAATTGCCGCTCACCCTGTGCCAGATGAGAATAGCGCCATAGCTGCCAAACAAATGTTAGAATTGATGCAAGATCTAAGTAAAGATGATTTGGTAGTGGCACTAATTTCAGGCGGTGGTTCTTCGTTTCTTTCACTACCTGCAAATGGCATAAGTTCTAATGACAAAGCCAAAGTGAACAAAGCGTTGCTTACTGGCGGAGTGCCGATTGCCAAGATGAATTGTGTGCGTAAACATCTAAGCAAAATTAAAGGTGGGCGCTTAGCAAAAGCCGCCTATCCAGCCAAAGTGATTTCACTAGTTATTTCTGATGTTCCGGGTGATGATCCTGCGCTTGTTGCATCTGGGCCAACTATTGCTGATGAAACCACACGAAAAGATGCGCTAAAAATTATCAAGAACTATAAATTAGACCTGCCTAAATCGGTGATAGGTTGGTTGAATAATGAAAAAAGCGAAGCGCCAAATCCAGACGAAGAATATTTCAAGAAAAACACTGTGCATTTAATCGCCAATGCAAATATCTCTCTTTTAGCGGCAAAAAAATATGCTGAACAAAAGGGCATAAAGGCACATATTATTTCTGATGCCATTGAGGGTGAGGCTTCATTGGTGGGGGTCGAACATGCCAAAATGGTGCGCCAGATTGTTGCAGGAGAACATGTGTTTAAAAAACCGATATTATTATTAAGCGGTGGTGAAACTACTGTTACATTGAGAAATAAATCTGGTAGGGGTGGGCGCAATAGTGAATATTTGCTTTCGCTATCAATTGGCATTGATGGCATAAAGAATGTTTTTGCTATTGCCGCTGATACTGATGGCATAGATGGCTCAGAAAACAATGCTGGCGCTTATGCAGATTATACTTCTGTTAAGCAGATGCAAGGATTAGGAATTGACGCAAGCGATTATTTACAACTTAATGATGCCTACACAGCTTTTGCGGCGATTGATGATTTAATATTTACAGGCGCAACCTCAACCAATGTTAATGATTTTAGAGCAATTTTGATAAGGTGATTTAATGATACGATTGATAATTATTTCACTTTCTATTATGGTTTTTTCTCAAACTAGTTTTGCGCAAAATACAAATCCTTCCCCTCGCACCTATCAAACCAGCTTTGAATCTATTGATGATTTTAAGGGATTTTATATTACCCCACAAAAATTTGAGGATAAAACTTTTCATGAGCAATCAACTCAAAGAGTTCGCAGCGGCAAGTTTGCGCATAAGGGAGTTATTTTAGGACAAAAGCCGCCAAGCACAAGATTTACAAATAATAACCATAGAGGCTACCCAACCATTCAGCTCTATAAATTAGAGGGTGGAGCTTTTAGAACTCCAGCTAAAATTGAATTTTGGGTTTGGCTGGATATGAAATTTAAGAAGGGCGAATGGTTTAGCTTTGCAACAATAGATCATACTAGATCTGATACTTGGGATCCGGTGTTAGTTAATTTAAGCGACAAAGGAATTGTGCATCTTATGCACGTGCCAAAAAACGCACAAAGCGAATATAGTTTCCAAACGAAAACCATAAAATTCCCTATGCGGCGATGGGTAAAACTTAGCATTGAAATTCACTTTGATAGAAATAACGGATATGCAAAAGTCTGGCAAAATGGTCAACTAGTTTCAAGTGCCATTGTAAAAAAGGGCAACGGATTATTCACGCAAGCCCATTTCGGACTTTATGCACCCCCATCAATGACAAGTGGTGTTGTATATAATGATGATCTAAAAATAACAGAATTACCTAGTCGCTGAAATTATTTCTTCATCAAATATTTCACTAAGGCGGCAATGGATAATATTACCAGCGCCAAAACTAGCACCATAGAAATGCCGCCAAACCACATGCCAGAGCCGCTCATCATTTCACCATATCCCATAATTTTCTCCTTTGAGTTTGAATTAAATCTAATATTAGATTATGCTAATATTGAGCGCTAAGCAATGATTTAAAGCAAAGTAACTAAGAAGTGAACGCTATTACTTAGCTAGTCAAAGTCCGCTCTATCGCATCTTGCCAGCCAGAAATTTTTTGTTTGCGAATCTGTGCGCTCATCTCAGGCTCAAAGCGCCTATCAAGTTTCCATTGTTTGGCAAAGCCTTGCATATCTGTCCAAACTCCTGCCCTATATCCAGCCAACCATGCAGCGCCTAGCGCTGTTGTTTCAAGAATAGTTGGGCGATCAACTGGGGCGTGTAAAACATCGCTTAAAAACTGCATTGTCCAGTTAGAAGCCACCATGCCGCCATCAACTCGAAGCACAGTTTTTGCCTCTACGCCCCAATCCTTTTTCATGGCTTCAAGCAGGTCATTAGTTTGATAGGCAACAGCCTCAAGTGCCGCTTTGGCAAATTCATTCACACCAGTATCTCGAGTAATGCCATATATTGCACCACGAGCATTTGCGTCCCAATGTGGTGCGCCCAAACCTGTTAGGGCTGGTACAAAATAAACATTAGAATTTGAATCTGCTTTTTGCGCTAACTCCCCAGTTTCACTTGCTGATTTTATTATTCCTAATCCATCACGTAACCATTGTACCGCCGCTCCTGCAATAAAAATCGATCCCTCAAGCGCATAATTTACCTTGCCATCTATTTGATAGGCAATAGTGGTTAGTAGGCGATTTTTTGATGGCACAATTTCTGCCCCAGTATTAAGCAGAGCAAAACAACCAGTGCCATAAGTTGCCTTCATCATGCCCTTTTCAAAACAAGCATTGCCAATGGTTGCGGCATGTTGATCTCCAGCCACACCTAAAATAGGAATGGCAGCGCCAAATAATTCCTTATCGCAAATTCCAAAATCATCGGCACATTCTTTCACCTCAGGTAATATTTGCTTTGGGATATTGAGGATTTCCAATAATTCATTATCCCACTTTTTTTGCTCAATATTAAACAGCAAAGTACGTGAAGCATTGGTAATATCGGTGGCATGAACCTTGCCACCAGTTAATTTATAAATCAGCCAGCTATCAATCGTACCAAAACAAATTTCGCCATTATTAGAACGCTCCCGCAAACCCTCAACCTCATCAAGCAAAAATGCAATTTTTGTGCCTGAAAAATACGGATCAAGCAGCAAACCAGTTTTTTTAGTGAATAATGGCTCAAGCCCTTTAGCCTTAAGCGCCTCGCACATTTTGGCAGTGCGCCTATCTTGCCAAACAATAGCTTTATGAATTGGCTCTCCCGTTTTTCTATCCCAAAGCACAATAGTTTCACGCTGATTAGTAATGCCAATGGCGGCGATTTCGCTTGCATTTAGCGAAGCATTTTTTAGTGCCTGTTTTATGGTGCTAACAACCGAAGCCCAAATCTCATTTGCATCATGCTCCACCCAGCCATTTTTTGGGAAATATTGCGTAAATTCTTCTTGCCCAATACCCGATATTCTCATATTGCCATTAAAAATAATTGCACGAGTTGAAGTAGTACCTTGATCAACAGCTAAAATATTTGCACTCAATTTCATCTCCTTAATTAAATTATTTGTATATTGGGCAAAACTTGCTTAAATGACAAGTCAAACCAAAGATTATCTAGCTAAGAATATATTACTAAGGATATCTAATGCCAAACAATGAGAAAATCTTTGCTATTGCGCCAATGCTCGATTGGACAGACAGGCATTTTCGCTTTTTGGTGCGCCTATTAACAAGAGAAGCGCTGCTATTTACCGAGATGATAACTAGCCCAGCAATTATTCATGGCGATAGAGAACGCTTACTTGGTTTTGATGAAGTTGAACATAAGATTGCAGTGCAAATTGCTGGCTCTAACCCAAGCGAATTAGCACAGGCAACAAAAATTTGCGCCGATTATGGTTATGATGAAATAGACCTAAATGTCGGCTGCCCCTCGGATAGAGTGCAATCTGGCAGCTTTGGCGCTTGTTTAATGGCAAAGCCAGATTTGGTAGCTGAGAGCGTCAGCGCTATGGTCAATGCCAGCGATAAGCCAGTAAGCGTTAAGTGCCGCATTGGTATTGATGAGCAAGATATTGAGCAAGCGCTTGATATCCTATGCGATAAAATTATTGAAGCAGGAGTTAGCAAAATTTATGTCCATGCCAGAAAGGCGTGGCTACAAGGACTAAGCCCAAAAGAAAACCGCACCATTCCTGAACTTAATTATGATAGGGTCTATCGCTTGAAACAACGGCTTAAAGGTTTCCCGATAATTATCAATGGCGGCATTGAAACTTTAGAGCAAAGCAAGGAGCATTTAAGCTATGTTGATGGCGTAATGCTCGGGCGTGCCGCCTATCATAATACAATGATTTTAAGCGAAGTTGACCAACAGATATTTGGCAAAACCACACCTATTATTTCACAAAATGAAATAGAAAAACAAATGCTCAACTATATAGAGAATGAGCTAGTTAAAGGCACAAAGCTCAATCAAATCACTCGCCATATGTTGGGACTGGCAATGGGGCAACGAGGAGCGAAGTCTTTTCGGCGAATTTTAACGCTTGATATTAGTAAAGAAGGCGCAGGGACAAACACTGTTGAAAAAGCGTTTAGCGCCCTATATTAGTAAGGTATGAATTTGTGATTTTCCCCTAGTGCTTAATCAGCGCATAAAATTCACTTAAAAGATTTTTTTTAGATTTAACTTGGCATTTCTCTAATATATTTTGCACATGCCAACGCACCGTGCCATAGGATCTATCAGATTCTTGTGCAATGAAGCGCAAAGATTTACCATCTAACATGCCGCTTAAAATTTCAATTTCTGACTTTGTAAGCGAATATTTTTTACCAAAATTCTCTATTGAGCTATCCCGGGCACTAGCAGGCTTAGTCTTTTTAACCCGAATTTGCGTCGCCAAATAGCGCATAAACAAAGCAAGTCTTTGCTTGTCTAAATCAGAGAAATCACCCTCATCTTCACTGCGCCAAGCCACCAGAACAAAATTAGAATCATCTGGCAATATTGCAGAAACCGCCAACATATAAAAAATTTTGCGCGGTATAAAAAAATTCTTGGCAATTTCTACTTCTTTGAACTGAGCATCAGCAACAACATCGCTTCGCCGACTTGGCTCTAGCGGGTTCAAAGAATCATCGGGAATTTCATTTTGCTCAAATATTTTATGTTCAACATATCCTTTTGCATATTCAGGATTGCTTGTTGCTACTAGCTGATCAAGCGAGCGCCAAGCCATAATTCCATTGATAATATCAGGGCGATACATAACAATTCCAGCGCCAAAAATATCCCTAAAATCCTCGCAAAATTCTGACCAGTTCTGGTTTTCGCCAGCAAGATGTTTACCAGCACAGTCATAAAGTTTTTCTAAAATAATCATAAAAATCTAAAGCCCAAATAATTGCACACCTAGCAAATTTGCTAGGCGAAACTGATGAGAAAAAATATTATATCTTAATCAAATCAATTCTATCTTTTGGGGACAATAATGAGAAAAATTTTACTTCGTCAAGTATCGCTAGCGCTTTTAACTTCAACCGCCCTGCTAAGCACCGCCAGCATGGCAGCAGAATATGTGGTTTCCACTCCAACAACTGTGAGCAATGGCGGAGCGGGTAATGTGATTGATGGCACTGATATTCTGACAGTTGATGCGAATGGCTCGATTACGACGGCTGGTAATTATGGTGTTGGATTGTCTGGGGGAGCAAATGTAATCAACAACAACGGCACAATCAACTCAGGTCTTGTTGGCGTATTGATTAGTGCTGGTGCTAGTAATGGTAATATTATTAACAATTCTGGCACTATTTCAGCCCTTGGAGCAAATTCAACTGGTGTCTTAATTGATATTAATTCTATTGAGAATACTGTGAATAATAGCGGCATAATATCATCAGAAGGTTTTAATGCTTTTCTTGCTGTTAATGGTACAAACGGTACTGTTTTGAACAATTCAGGTAAAATAGTTAATACAGGTGGAAATCCATCAATTACCTTTATGGCAAATGATTCTACCCTAAATTTAGCTGCTCCTTCATTCATTGGCGGCGCAATGGAGTTTAATTTCACTGGAGTTGAAATAACCACCGGGCGTTCGCAGTCTAATTTATGGGATTTTTCTAATGGCAATCCATCTGTGAGTTTTGTCAACGGTGGTGTGCCTTATGCTTGGGCTGGAGATAAATTCGCCACCATTGATCCAACTGCTTTAAGTGCCGCACCAGAAATGGCAGCAGGGCTAACATCTGGTGTTTCAGAATTAGTGCGTAATAATTCTGAGGGTGG
>Ga0256834_1000297_pt1 | contig 36393 bp, 39 predicted proteins | sample 4281140metaG_FD_190536 | JGI IMG/M metagenome (GOLD analysis project Ga0256834, IMG submission 190536) | Hydrothermal vent microbial communities from East Pacific Rise, Pacific Ocean - 4281-140 | ecosystem: Environmental > Aquatic > Marine > Hydrothermal vents | place: Pacific Ocean: East...
TCAAAATGTTGTCAAGGATAATAAAGATTTACTTCAGATTATCGCTGTGCTCAGTGCTTATACTCAAAAAGAGTTAGGTTTTATGTGCGAAAGTTGAGTTAAATATATAAAATTATTGATAATTTTTAATACTGCAATACAAACTATAACAATTATAATTTCCAATATAGAATTATTCACTTTTTATCCTCATATATATCTAACGTTTGTCGTGAGCGATAATTTTTCCGTTAGGGTAAATTATTGCGTTCCACGAATTTGTTATGTAGTTAAAATAATTTGCTGAATATCATATCAATAAAATTTGGATTAGTAAGCAAAATATTTATTAGCCATAAAATGGAAATTACTAACAATATCGCTTTTATAACAACTACAACTTTTGCTAATATTTTCCATACTTTTTTACCTTCATAATTTGTTGAACTATTCCATGTCGCAACTATTATGAGGAAGTCATAAATAATTGAACTTAATAAAACTAAGAAAATAACTATTAAATTCTTTTCTATTCCATCATTTTTGAAATTATAAATTAAAGTTTCAAAAAACAAATGACCTCCGATAAGAAAAATCCAGAATGTAATTGAAAGTCTAATGTTCCCTAATAAGAAATATTTCATTTTTGTCCATTATTTTATTTAAGTTGCTTTGTTACATAACGGGGGCGCGGGTGTTCAACCCGCGCCCCCGTTGCCTCGGTAAGCGAAGCGTCCGAGGCAACTCTTTATTCAAACACATTATATACAGAGCAACCTTAAATATCAAAAATAACACACACTGATAATGTGTGTTAAATATCAAGAATTTATTAATAATATGACAAAATGACATATTATTGTGTTTTTATTTAAAAAAAGCTTATTATTCTTAAAGATTTAGTGTGTGTTAATTTGAAAATACTTTATATAACACACACAATGTTACTTAAGGTAGGTATTACTTCAAGAGGATATATTCTCTCATATACTCCTCTGCTATTGCCCAGTCTATTTGTTCATCAATATCAATCATATTATAATCTTGCATCTCATAAAAACATATATCGCCACTTAGACGATTTTTATCTCTTAAAATATTTGAAACACTATTTATATAAAATGCTCCATTTTCAAGCAATATACCTTTAAAGTCTTGTCTTCTTGGACGGTTTTTATAGTCATAATTTATTGGCTTTTCATCATCCCCCCAAAAAAATCTTTTTTCCCTAACAACACTGAGAAGTGAATCTTTACCTAACTCTTTTAACTTTTTTATAGCTTTATCAAAATCATCACTTGTAGTTGTTGGCGATGTAGCTTGAGTAAGCATAAAAAAGTCATCATCTTTGAAGCTATTTTTATTTAAAAACTCTAACATCACAGCTTCTGTTGAGGATTTATCTTGAGCATTTTCTTTATCACGAATATATATAGTTACTTTAGAGAAGTTAAACCCCTCAACCACCTCAACTATCTCACTACAGTCCGTTGCTACATACACTACATCAACGCTAGTCGCATTTTCCAAAGATAACAAACTCCAATATATAAGTGGTTTTCCACAAAAAAGTTTTATATTTTTAAACCTGATAGCTTTACTTCCGCATCTCGCTGGAACAAATGCAATATTCATCTATAAACAACCTTTTGATATTTGTGCGATAATAGTATCTGTTTTGCCTATAGCCGACAAAGAAGATTCATAAGCACTGTTTAAACTATCTGAATCTAAAAAAGCACCCCATTGCTGATGTCCAGCAGGTTTACCTTTACTTAACCAATGAAGATGATTGGATAATGGATACCTTTGAGTATGTTTAATAAAATCTACTTTAAGATTACATTGGCTAACTAATTCATTTAATGTTTTAGCATTAAATAAAAAAAGATGACAGCTCCAGTATGTAAACTCTGAAAAAGCCTTATTTTCATATAGGGTCAAAAGAGCATCTTCTGAGTTAGGTACTTCTACAATTATTTTCCCACCATCTTTTAATCTGTTTGAGAGTTGAATCAACATATCCTTAGGATCACTTAGATGCTCTAAAACATGAAACATTGTTATGATATCAAACTCTTTTTTAATATCTTTTATATCAGTATATAGCTCTATCTCATACTCTTCATATTGTTGTGATATCGATTTTTGTAACTCTATTGCTGAGATAGTTTTTGCACTTGTTTTTATATAGTTTAGATATCCACCATTGCCACTTCCAAAATCTAAAACATCTTTATTTACAATTATATCTTTTGTGAACTCAAAACGTCTTTTATCATCCGCATCTGTTTCTCTATTCCATTTTTGCAAATCAAAAGTTGCATGCATCTTTGAGTCTTCATAAAAATTATCTTCAACATGGGAAAAATCAGATAGATAAACTAAAGAACAATTCAAACATTCTAAAACTTTTAATTCTTTTTTATCTCTAACTTCTCCATCTCTATATTTAAATTTATCACTACCACAAAGATAACAACTCATAATTTTATATCCTCACTTTGTTATTATACTCAGGCACTTAGAGCTTAGATGAATATTTTTCTAAAAGCTTCATGCACTCATAAGTGCCAGCACCTTCATGTAGATGTCCGCTCCAAATCTCACTAACCCAAGAAAACTTATACCCATTCATAGCCTCAAAAAGAGAATCAAAATCCATACATCCCTCCCCTATTTGTACACCCTCGCCATTTGTTCCATATGCATCTGATATATGTAGATGACTTACAAAAGGCATTATCTCTTTTGTGTATTCGTTTATATCTATATTGAACAAGTTGCAGTAAAGTTGAGCATGGCATAGGTCATATGTCATTCCCAGTTTAAAATGATTGCAAAACTGTTTCATATCGCTTGAAGACATAAAGGCATGTTGAAACCACTCTCCACCTAAGTACCAAGGTCTAGGGGGTAGGTTTTCTGGAACTACATCTATTTCATCACTATCATAATCCAGTTTTGCAAAGTTTTTAATCGCAATTTCAATAAGATTATAGGTATCCTTTACCTCCCTATCGTTTAAAAACATCCCACCTAAATGCATCACAACTTTTGGTTTATGTTCTGGAAAATATTTATGCATATTTTTTGTCATATCTAATGTTTTTTGCAATATATCTAACGATTCTTTAACTCGCAAATCATCTAAAGAGCATATATCTACTAACTTTCTATCAAACATTTCAGGTGCATGAACAATAAGTTGTGACGCTGATATCTTTGTAGGTTTAAAATCTATTGTTAAATCTGTTTGAGAACAATGAAACTCTACTACAGGGGAGTTCAATATTTTATATTTTTCATAATCATGCAAACGACACTTTACACCCCAATATTGTGAAAAATCAAATTTTTTCCAATCTTTAATTTTAATTGTATCTTGAAAATCTGTAACATTGATATAGTGATCTTTTTCAACATCATTTTTAAGAACTTTTCCAAAATATTTATATATTTGATGTGCAAATATACCTTTTCCAGGCGACTTAAACACTATATCACTTTTTATTAGCACATGCCCTTTTGCCAAATCCCTTTTTGGTACAGCAGACTTTGCAAAAGCTTCTTTGTTTAACATTTCAGCTTGATTTACACTCTTTTTATCACCTAAAGCACTCTCAAGCAATCGAATATTTTCAACCATCTCTTTAAATTCATCTGGTGTCATAGACGCTTTATGGTCAGGCCCATCTAATGTTTTATCAAATGTGATATGTTTTTCTATTATTTTATATCCCATAGCTACAGATGCAACAGGTATAAATATACCCCTTTCATGTCCAGAGTAACCAACAATATCACTCTTTGAAAGCTCTTTTAATCTATCAAAATATTTTAAATTTAAATTTTCATAAGGGGCAGGGTATGTTGATTGTGCCAGTAAAAATGCGTAGTTGATATTTTCTTTATTATAAAACTCTGCACAAGCTTTAATATCTTCATCACTCCACATACCAGTTGAGATCAACAATGGCACACCATATTTACTACACTCTTGTACTAAATCAATATTTGTCATATCGGCAGAAGAGATTTTAAATGCACTAACACCTAGCTCACCAACAAATTTTGCAGAGTTGTTATCAAAAGGGGTAATTATTAAATCTACCTGTTTTTTATCACAATACTCTCTTATTTTTTTATATTCATCATTTGAGAGTTCTACCTCTTTTAATAGTGGAATGAGGTACTCAAAATTCCACTCCTGAGAGTTAAAATCATCTAATACATTTTTTGTATATATTGCGTTTAAGTCTCTTTTTTGAAATTTAACAGCATCAACTTTAGCTTCAATACTGGCGTCTATTAACTTGATAGCTTCATCGAAATTTCCATTATGATTTATACCAATCTCAGCTATTATATAGCTGCTTACATCTTTTAGGTCAAATATGTCATTTAGCTTTTTAGTGTTGTAAAAACTCATCTAATTAAATTCTTTTTATTATTCATAATAATAATTTAGCAATTTTCATGCCATAAAAAAGTTTTATTTGGTATAATAATTTAGGAGTTTTTATGCAAAATATAGAAGATATCGCTGTCTCAAACTACCAAGCAAATATGGAATATTTTAGACTTAATCATAATGCACTCCACAATAAACTTGTAGCACTAGATACACTTCTTGGAGATGGAAGGTACTCTCAAAAATATGATTTAGAATACAAAGAGAACTATTTTGATGTTATTGAACTCAAAACGGGTGCTTTTCTTTATAATCAAAATTCAGAGATATTTTCAAATGAACTTACATCACAAATAAATTTTAAAAAAAGTGATCAAATATTTAATAGCTTTTACAATATAACATTTACCAAAAAAGCTCTCCAAAAACTTGAAAAAGAAGATGCTTTATCAACTTATGCTACTACAGCACCAATTATGCACTATCATGATTCAAATGTTAACAGCTCTATGCATGTTAAAGAGATACACAAGTTTATATTTTTAGGTTTAGGGTTAGCATTACATCTACCAAAAATCATAAAAAAAACTGGTGCAAATCTTGTGTTAATAGTTGAAGATGATATTGAACTTTTTAGGTTATCACTTTTTACATGTAACTATAAAGAAGCATTAGAGGGTCGGTTGGGGTTTTTTGCTATTGCTCAAGATTCTATTGAATTTACAAATACATTTCAAACATTTTACTCAAACACATTTATACGAAACTATAGTTTAAAGTTTTCTCTATTCTCATCGTTACATGAAGAAAAAATTAAAAAAATTCAAACTTTATTAGTCTCTCGTACTGAAACCAGCTACCCAGTTGAGTATCTTTTATATAAAAACTTAACTGTATTATCCAAATTGCAAAAAGAATTCAAATTTTTAGAACTAACTAAAAAATATAAAGAGACTTTTTTTGAAGATAAGCCAATGCTCATTATTGGGGCAGGTCCATCACTTCATGCTAACATAGAGTGGTTAAAAGAAAATGGAGATAAATTTATTATTATTGCTGTATTTGCCGCGCTTAAAACACTTTATAAGTCTAACATTATGCCAGATATAGTGGTTCAAATAGATGAAAAAGTAACAGAGACAGTAAACCTTATAAATTCGTTTGATAATTTTGATTTTTTAACCAATAGTATCTTTATTTTTAGTGCCTCCGTACCAGATATTCTTTTTGAGACATTCCCAAAAGATAGAATCTATCTAATTGAGGATAGAACTAAGTATAAACTTGCAAACACTAGGTTAGAGTCTGCTAGTGTTGGAGAGACTGCCTACGCAATCTCTTTGATTTTTAATGCTTCGCAACTTTATCTTCTTGGTTTAGATTTTGCTCTATCTGAAGATGGAACTACCCACGCAAAAGACCACCACGGTGCAACTTCTTTAGACACCTCAAATGTAGATGAAGTTCAAAAAAGTGTCTCTATTTCAGAAACAATTTTACATGTAAAAGGTAATTTTGTAGATAGCGTAACCACAACTCCTCTACTTTCATCATCGATACCAGTACTAAATCGTTATACCAAAAACTTAAAGTCTGAGAGTCAGGTAGTTTACAACCTAGGAAATGGTGCGTATTTAGAACAAACAATACCACTAAATATATCTGACATGCAACTAGAGTTTAAGATAGATAAAAAAGAGATAACCTGTGCATTAACAAATCTTTTTAATAGATACTCCCTAAAAGAACTCTCAACACAAGAGATGCAAGAACTTAATAAAAAATGGATGCAGATAAAAGAGTTTCATAGATTAATAGATGATTTTCAACAAAATACATCTTCAAATAAAGATATATTGTTACAAAACTATTCATCTATGATGCAAAATATACTTAACTCTTTTGAGAGTGAACTTAAAGAAATTTTAACTGTTTATTTTTTAGCTATAGCTCCTTATGTAATAGATCTTTTTAATACAAAAGAGTTAAGCAATCTTAAAAAACATACAAAAAAGATGAAAAGTATTATAGTTGTTCAAATAAAAAGGTTGATGCAACTATATGAAAAAGAGCTTCAAAGTATTGTAGAAAATTAGTATAATTGACACATATCAATGAAATAAAATGTATAATACAATAATATACATACAACTATAAGTAAGTGGGCATATATTTATGCCCACTTACTTAACACTAAGGATTAAAATGAGTTCAATACCACAAGATGCACAAAAAATTACGGCTATGGGAGCTACAGTTGATTTCTTTAAAACTATAGAAGATGGTTTAAGTACATATTATTTTGATACAAGTAAATCTGGACCACCAGCACCAATGGTAAACGCAATGGCGGGGCTTCAACTTTTAGATGAAAATTCTAAATTAGTGATGATAAATCATAAAAAACCAGGTGGGCTATTTCCAAAAATTGAAGCTGACTTTAACTATGATGTAGAAGATTTGGCAGATGGCAATGTAAAAGTTGTTTTTACTAAAAAGTCTGATGCAACAGGGAGTACAAACTACAGCGACAATAAGTGTAGTGGATAATTAATAGTGGCAATATCACAGGAATTTGCACCTCCATTTAAGCTAATAGCACCATATTTTATAATTGGGGTTATAGTTTATGTTTTTAGTGTCTTTTTTCTTTTTAGTTTTGACATAACAACCATTTCACATCTAGATAGTTCTGTACTTTCATGGATACATTTTTTGTTGCTTGGATTTGTTATGATGATAATTTTTGGAGCAATGGCACAGTTAGTACCTGTTGTTCTTGAAGTTGGACACTTTGCGGTTGAGCTATATTATATCATATACCCATTACTCTTTATTGGAACAATTTTGATGGTTGGAGGATTTGGTTTTTTACCACAACTTTTACCATATGGTGGCGTTGTTGTCCTTATCTCTCTTATGATTTTTATATTTGAGACTTTTATGACTATAAAAAGAGTTAAAAAATTCAACCTTGTTATGACTAGCGTAGCATTAGCAAATGGTTTTTTGTTTTTTGGTTTAATTTTTGGTTTAATTATGGCATTAGGGTATGCCGGTATTGTCAGTGTTGATATATCATCGTTTTTAAAAGCACATATATATTTAGTATTTGTGGGTTATGTTGGTATTACAATTATGGGTATGAGCATGGTTTTAATTCCTATGTTCTGGCTTTCACACAGTTTTTCGTGGAAGAGTGTAACTTATGCTCTTTGGCTAATTAGCTTGGGTGTTGTAAGTATCTCATTTTCAAGTATATTTGATAGTATATATTTAGAGTATATTGGATATATTTTGACATTGGTTGCACTGTTTTTATATTTTTACCAAGTATTTGTTATCTATAAAACAAGAGTAAGAGTTGAAAATGATATATATCTTAGAAGTATGGTATTTTCATATATAACTATATTTATATCTTTAGTTATGGGGGTTTTATATCTGTTTAGTGAATCTCAAACCTTACTTTTAGCGATAGGGTGGCTAGTTATATTTGGATATATAACTTTTATAATAAATGGGCATCTATACAAAATAGTTCCTTTTTTGGTTTGGTTTGAAAGATTTTCCCCACTAGTAGGAAAAGAAGAGGTTCCAATGCTTAATGATATGCTTCCAAATAGAAGTGCATCTTTACAGTTTATATTTTCAGCATCTGGTGTTGTTCTTGGGTTTGTAAGTATTTTGATACAAAATAACGAACTATTTCATGCAGGTGTTAGCTTTTTATTTATGGGAAGTGTATTTATTTTAAAAGATTTAATTTATATGATAAGGTTTAAATGATGTATACAAAAGAGGAAATTTTTAAAGCAATCTCAACTGTAAAGGACCCAGAAGTTGGATTTAACTTAGTTGAGATGGGACTTATCTATGATGGAGTTTGTGATGAAAATAATCTAGTTAAGGTTACAATGACTCTAAGCACAAAAGCATGTCCACTTCATCAGATGATTGTTCAATGGGTTAAAGAAGCAGTTATTCGAGAGTTAGAGGATGTGCAAGAAGCGGAGGTTGAAGTGGTATGGGAGCCAGAGTGGAATATCACAATGGCTGATGATAGTGTAAAAGAGAAGCTTGGTGGGAAAATGGGCAAACCAGAAAAAACTGATATATGGTTTTAACCCAGATTATATATAAAAAGTTACAGTCCCAAATTTCTTAAATTTTCTAAAGAATATATATCTTCGTAAGATTTAGCTTTTTTAATAGGACTTGAAGATGGCTTGTTTGGTTGTTTAACAACTTTTGTAACATTTGTATCTTTTGCTATTATAATAGCGTGCTTTTTGACATATTTTTTTACAGCTTCATCATCCATCTTTACATAAGTTTCATAATCTACAATACAACCACCACGCATTTCAGCGTACTTTTGTGCTACCTCTTTGTTTTTAAAAGCCCAACTTTTTTTCATAGACCCGTATTTATCATTGCCTAAAATAAAAAATGCTTCTTTTGCATTTATAAAAGCCAAACTATTAAGATCAACTACTTTATTTGGTATATCTCTAACATATTCTTTTTGTGTTGCAAAAATAGAGATAGTTAATAAAACTATAATTAGTACTGTTTTCATAATATATATAATCCATATTTTAGAATTTAATTAGTTTGAATGATAACGTTTTAATCATTTAATTAAACTAAATTCAAAATCTAGGTTGTGCAAAAAGTCTGATAAATAGTTACTAAAAAGTAAATTAAGATTTTGGTACAATGGTAATACATGAAAAATTTTAAAAACAAAATCTTATCGGTTTTATTGTTATCATTTTCAATTTTAATTGTACACGACTATATAATAGTAGATACAAATACTAATTATGAATCATCTTATGTAGAGTCTAGTCAAAAGACTGTAGATTCTATATCTTTAGTTCATAGCCAAATTCATCTGTCAATGGATATGCCTTTAGTTGAAATTGTTTATATAGATGCTCCATCTTATAGTAAAAAAATATTTGACTATAAGATAGGTAGCACCTCTTATATTCATTCAGTTTTACAACGCCCACCACTAAGCTAAACAAACTTACACTAACCAATTAATTATAAATACAACCATATTAAAACATAGGAAAATAATGAAAACAATAGCATTATTTACCCTTTTATTAGCACTAAATCTAAATGCTCAAAATTTAGAAGAGATTTTAGGTGCATTAAAAGAGAGTAAAAAAGTAAAAGTTATACTAGAAAAAACTAAGTCCGAGATAGCTCAAAATGAGATGAGCACATCATATGAAGCCCCAGAGTTGGGGCTTGGTGTAGCGCAAATCGAGGATAGTGTTGAAAATGGGGTAGAATATTCTATAGAGTTTACTCAAAATATTTTACATCCATTTTCATCTTCTAAAAAACAAAAAGGTATAGATCTCTTAGGAGCGTCTATAAATCAAGAGTTAAAACATAAGATACATGTTTTAGAGCTAGACGCAATCTTAAGATATCATAAAACTTGTGTATCAAAAGAGATGCAAGAAAAAGCAGAGGTGCTTTATGCAAAGCAAAACAATAGATATCAACAGATTAAAAAAGCATATGATTTAGGGGAAATATCTAAGAAAAACTTGCTTTTTAATAAGTTGGATTTACTAAAGCTAAAACAAAGACAAAGTGGATATAAAAATATCTATTTAATGGAACTTTTAAACTTGCAAGAGGCTATAGACAACTTAAGTATAACATCTGTCTCTTGTAATGATCTGTTTGAGCTTAAAGAAGATATAGAGCTTTTCAACATTAGTGAACATAGTGAGCTAAAGAAGGTTGAGTATCAAAAACGCTCAACAAGAGCTTTGTATGATGTTTATGATTCTACTTTCCAGTCTATTGGTTATGGTGTAGGGTTTGAGCAAGAGTTAGATGCGCAAAGATTTAGTATAAGTTTAAATATACCACTAAATTCTTTAAGTTCACAAAATGAAAAACAAAAAGCACAGTATTTACACATGAATTCAGCATATAATGTAGAAAAAGATTCACTTCAAAAGCAGATAGAATCAAGAACTAACCTTTTGCAGCTAAATGTAAAATCACTTTATAATAGGTACTCAACACTCTATACAGAGATACTTCCTCTTAATTTAGAGTTGGCAAATTTATCTAAATTAGCTTATTCTGAAGGTGAGGGAACAATTATGGAGTACCTAGATGCTACTCGTTCATATTCAGAAAATCTTTTAGAGATGTTGGAGATTAAGAAAAATTATTATGTAGAGCTATTTAAGCTTTATAAAGAAGCAGATATAAAATTAGGAGAAAATTATGATAAAAATCATTAGTATTATCGTATTGTCGATAACGGTTTACGGAGCACAATTAATAGAGATTTCAAAAAAACAACAAAATGATTTGGGCGTAAGAACTGCAAAAGTAATTAGTGCAAGTTCTACATCATTTGGACCATATAACGGCATAGTCATTTTAGACAAAAAAGATGTTATATCAATAAGTTCTAACATAGACTCCACAATAGACAATATCCATGTTAGTAAGCTTCAACATATTAAAAAAGGGCAAAAGCTTTTAACTCTTAAAAGTAATGCACTATTAAATCTTCAACGTGAATATATTCAAGCACTTATAGAGAATGATAATGTAAATAAAAATTATGATAGAAATTTAAAACTACAATCTGAGGGAATTATCTCCTCAAAAAGATTATTGGAATCTCAAAATAAAAAACAGAGTAGTGATTTTAGAGTTGAATTAACAAGACATCAACTCTTAACAAGTGGTTTTGATAAAGATATGTTAAATAAATTACAAACTACACATCAGCCAGTAGTTGAAAAAACAATTTATGCACCAAAAAATGCGATTGTATATGCGATAGATGTAAATATTGGTGAATATATTCAAGCAGAACATGGGATGATGACCATCTATGCAGATGGAAAAAGATTTATTGAGGTGAGTGTCCCTGTTGATGTTGTAGAAAATATCTCTATAGGTGATTTGTGTAGTTTTGGTAAATATAATGCAAAAGTTAGCATGATAGGAAACATTGTAAATTCTGCTTCACAATCAGTTCAAGTGCGAGCTCAAATAGCTAATGCAAAAGATATTTTGATCAATCGTGTATATGGTGTAAAAATTGCAAAAAATATAAAAAATGCTTATATAGTTAAAAAAAGTGCTTTAGTTTTTGAGGGAAAAAATTCTTATGTATTTAAAGAGGCTTCTAGTGGATTTGAAGTTGTAAAAGCACAAATAATCAGCGAAGAGAATGATAACTATGTAATCAAAGCTAATCTAAGTACAACCAACAAGCTAGCCATTAGCTCAACTTCAGCACTTCTTAGTGCTATGGAGGAGTAAGATGAGTGAAAAAATAGTAGGCTTTGCACTTTCGCAAAGATTTCTTATTCTTTTACTTGCGGCAACAGTATTCTTTTTTGGAGCTTCATCTATGATGAAGTTACCAGTAGATGCTTATCCAGATGTTGCTCCTACACAAGTAAAACTTATCTTAAAATCCCCAGGAATGACACCAGCTGAGATGGAGTCTCGTGTAACAATTCCAATTGAGCAGAATCTCCAAAGCATTCCTCAACAAACTATAGTTCGCTCTTTATCAAAGTATGGTCTATGTGACATTACAATTGATTTTGAAGATGGTGTTGATATCTATTGGGCTAGACAACAAGTTGCACAAAGATTAAGTGAAGTTAAAGCAGACTTACCTGCAAATGTTAGTGGTGGACTTGCTCCAATCACTACTCCACTTGGTGAAGTTTTGATGTTTACTATAGAGTCAGATACTTTGAGTTTGATGCAAAAAAGAACTTTGCTTGATTGGGTTATAAATAGGCGTATTCGTGCAATTGATGGGGTTGCAGATACCAACGCTCTTGGTGGCTATGTTAAAACTTATGAGATTGTTCCAAATTTTGCAAAAATGAAACAGTATAGTGTTAGCATGAGTATGATAAAAGAAACACTTTCAAAAAACAACCAAAATGATGGAATAGGGCGTTTGTCATTAGGTGAGCAGTCTCTTTTTATACGCTCAGAGGGTCGACTTAAAAACTTAAACGATATTTCAAAGCTTATCATAAAACATGAAGGTGGAAGAAATATACGAATATCTGATGTTTCTACAGTTCAAATAGGTTCACTTACTCGTGCTGGATTTGTTACAAAAGATGGTGAAAGTGAAGCTGTTCAAGGTTTAGTTTTATCAAGAAAAGGTGTTGATACATCGGGAGTTTTAAAAAGAGTAAAAGCCGAGCTTGCAAAGATTGAAAAAGATCTGCCAGATGGAACAAGCATAAATATTTTTTATGATAGAAGTGATTTGGTTTCAAAAGCGATCTCTACAGTTTCAAATGCACTTTTAGAAGCTTCGGTTCTTATTATCATAGTGCTGTTTTTATTTTTGGGAAGTCTTAGATCTGCATTTAGTGTTGCAATTATCTTACCATTTTCAGCGATGATGACATTTATCGCCATGAGTTACTTTGGGATAAGTGCAAACCTTATGAGTTTGGGTGGTTTAGCAATAGCCGTGGGGATACTCGTAGATGCTGGTGTTGTTATGGTTGAAAATATTGGTTCATACTTAGATGATGAGAAATATAAAAATGAAAATAAATTAAAACTGGTTTTAAAAGCTTCACAAGAGGTAGCAACACCTGTATTTACTGGAATTTTAATCATTATAATTTTATTTTTGCCACTTCTAACTTTAGAGGGGTTAGAGGGAAGACTGTTTGTTCCAGTTGCTCTTAGTATAGTTTTTGCACTTACATCATCACTGATATTAGCACTTACATTTATCCCTATAGTTAGTTATTATGTATTAAAACATGCGCCACATCCAAATGTTAAATTTATTGTATTTTTAGAGAAAAAATATGCGAGTGTTTTAAAGTTTGTATTGGTAAATCAAAAAATTGTTTTCATCACAGCAGGTGTTTTATGGATGTTAGCAGTTGGAGCATATACTCAGGTTGGTAAAACATTTATGCCAGAGCTTGATGAGGGTAATGTGATAATAGGGATAGAGAAAAACCCATCTATCTCACTTGAAGCAAGTAAAGAGATAGACCTTAAAATTCAACAAACACTTATGCGTGAGGTTCCCGAAATTGTCTCAATTGTTGCTCGTGGTGGTAGTGATGAGATTGGACTTGATCCGATGGGGCTTAATGATACAGACACCTTTTTAGTTTTAAAGCCAAAAGATGAGTGGCGTGTTCCATCAACCCCATGGTTACTTGATAGATTTAGAGAGGTTTTAGATGAGTTTGTTGGGATTGAGTATGGATTTACTCAACCAATCGCTATGCGTATCTCAGAGATGCTAAGTGGTTCTCGTGGTGATATAGTTGTAAATATCTATGGTGAAGATGCAAAAAAACTTGAATCAATTGCAAAAGAGATATATAAAATTGCAAAAGATACAGAGGGAAGTAGTGATGTATATAAAAAAGCAAATGAGGGTGTAGCATACTGGGAAATAGAGTTTAAAGATGAAGCTCTTGCTCGTTATGGAGTTAACAGAAGTGAACTTTCACTTTATATGCAAAGTGCTATCAATGGGACGCAAGAGGGTATTATTCAAGAGGAGTTAAGACGAATTCCGCTTATGATAAAAGGCTCACAAGCTATGCAAACAAGTATGAGCAAGAGTGTTGACTTGCAGTATATTTTAGCTGATGGAACAAGTGTTGGAATCAGTGAGCTTGTTGAGTTTAAAATGACATTAGGACCTGTTCAAATTGATCATGAAAACGGAATGAGAAAATCTTTAGTTCAAACAAATGTTGTTGGTAGAGATTTGGTTGGATTTGTAGATGAGTTAAGTGCAAAAATAGATGAAGAGATAGAGTTACCACAAGGCTATTTTGTAGAGTATGCTGGTGAGTATAAAAATCAACAGCGTGCAGCTGCAAAATTATCTTTTATTATCCCATTAAGTATTGGTATAGTTTTCATATTACTTGTTATGACATTTAAGTCATCTTTACAAGCATTTTTAGTTCTGATGAATATTCCATTCGCCCTAATTGGTGGTGTTTTTGGACTTTATATAACGGGAGAATACTTAAGTGTTCCTGCAACAGTTGGGTTCATTGCTCTTATGGGTATTGCCGTTTTAAATGGGGTCGTGATGCTCAACTACTTTAATGATTTAAAAGGAAAGGTAACTGATTCTTTAGAGCTTGTGATTTTAGGAGCAACAAGGAGACTTCGCCCTGTTCTTATGACAGCCTGTATTGCGGCACTTGGTCTTTTACCTATGCTTTTTGCAACTGGACCAGGCTCTGAGATACAACAACCTTTAGCGATTGTAATTATTACAGGTCTTGTATCATCTACATTTTTAACTCTTGTTTTACTTCCTATTTTATATCATAGGTTTGTTTTAAAAAGTGCTAAAGATAAAGAGTAGATATTATATATTTTTAGAAAAGTAAAAATTTAACTTTTCTAAAAATAATCCGATTTATAGGCATGAAAAAATTATTACGCTATTTATTTAGAAAAAAAAGAACAAATGTTCATAAGGAATATTTAATTGATAATATTGCTTTTGGTATATTAAAATAGAATTTATTATTAGTGAGCATATAGAAGAAACAAAAAAAAGTTTAGTTGATTTGTAAAGTGATAGACTCTAAACTTGATTTAGAGTCTAATAAAAAAGCTAGATTATTTTCTAGAGTTTCTTTTTCTTTCATTTTCAGTCAAGAATTTTTTACGAATACGGATAGATTTAGGAGTTACTTCAAGAAGTTCATCATCTTCAATCCACTCTAATGCACGCTCTAATGACATATTTCTAAATGGAACAAGCTTGATAGCTTCATCAGCACCAGATGAGCGAACATTTGATTGTGCTTTACCTTTAATAGGGTTAACAACTAAATCGTTTGAGCGAGAGTGCTCACCAATAATCATACCCTCATAAACACCAGTTTGAACACCAATGAAAAGAACACCACGATCTTGAATACTAAATAGTGAAAATGCTAAAGTAGAGCCAGATGTCATAGAGATAAGAGCACCATAACTCCTAGATTCAACAGCACCGCTAAATGGACGAAACTCTAAAAATGAATGATTCATAACACCCTCACCCTTAGTATCTGTTAAGAACTGTCCACGAAAACCAATTAATGCACGAGCAGGAATCTCAAACTCAATTCTTTGAAAACCTTGACCCATTGGTAACATTGATTTCATCTCAGCTTTTCTTTTGCCAAGACGCTCAATTACAGTACCGCTTAAATCTTCAGGAACATCAATAACTAAATGCTCAAATGGCTCACACTTAACACCCTCTATCTCTTTAACAATAACCTCTGGGCGAGAGATACTAAACTCATAATCTTCACGACGCATATTTTCAGCCAAAATTGTGATTTGAAGTTCACCACGACCTGAAACTTTAAATTTACCCTCACCAACAGTCTCTAGTTTCATAGCAACATTTGTTACCATTTCAGACTCAAGACGCTCACGAAGTTTGTTTGAAGTAACATGTTTACCCTCTTGACCAGCAAGTGGAGAATCGTTTACAGCAAATACAACTGTTAGAGTTGGCTCTTCAATGTGCATAGGGTCTAGTGCAACAGGGTTAACAGGGTCGGCAATTGTATCACCAACATCAACAGTCTCCATACCAGCAAAAGCAACAATATCACCAGCTTCAGCTTGCTCTATCTCCATACGGTTAAGACCATGAAAACCAATCAATTTAGAGATTTTACCCTTAACCATTTCGCCATCAGCTTTTGCAAGCATGATATTATCACCTTTTTTTACACTACCATTAAATATACGGCTAATTCCAATTTTACCAACATAGTTATCGTAATCAAGTGTAAAAACTTGTGCTTGGAGAAAATTATCAGCAGAACCCTCAGGTTCAGGTACATCGTTAACAATTGCTTCAAATATACATGTAAAATCACCATCTTCATCATCCATATCTAGCTTAGCCATACCATCACGAGCAGCAGCATAGATAATTGGAAAATCTTGTTGCTCATCAGTAGCACCCATATCTGCAAAAAGGTCAAACATCTCATCAACAACACGATCTGGATCAGCAGAATCTTTATCGATTTTGTTAATTACTACAATTGGTTTTTTACCAAGTGCAAGCATCTTTTTAACAACAAACTTAGTTTGAGGCATAACACCCTCATAAGCATCAACAAGTACTAAAACACCATCAACCATCTTAAGAACACGCTCAACTTCTCCACCAAAGTCAGCGTGACCTGGAGTGTCAATAATATTGATTTTATAATCTTTATAACGAATAGCTGTATTTTTAGAAAGAATTGTAATCCCTCTTTCTTTTTCCAAATCATTGCTGTCCATAGCTCTTTCATCGTGTTGTTCATGAGAACCAAATGTACCAGACTGCTCTAGTAGTCCATCTACCAATGTTGTTTTGCCGTGGTCAACGTGTGCAATAACGGCAATATTTCTAATCTTCTGCATTAGGGGCTTCCTTATTTAAGTTTATACAATTTTATAATTAATAAAACTTAGGGTAAAAATTTTCGCGATTATACCCAAATAATAGTTATACCACTGTTAAACACATGATATAATGTTATAGACGTCTCCAAGATGTGAATTAAGCAAGTGGGCTAAAAGTGATAAAATGATTGTATATCCAGATAAACTAAACATTATATTTGATAAATTCAAAAAGTTTAATATTAAAGCAATTTTTGTTGGTGGTTTTGTTAGGGATTTTTTTCTAAAAATCAACTCTAAAGATATCGATATAGAGCTTTATAATGCTGAGAGTTTTGAGCAAATAGTAGATATTTTAAAAGAGTTCGCAAATCCAAATATTATTGGTAAAAGTTTTGGAGTAGTTAAGCTTAAGCTAGATGATTTAGATATAGATTTTTCACTCCCTCGCCTTGATAACAAAATATCAAAAGGTCATAGAGGATTTGAAGTAATGATAAATTCTACTCTAGATTTTGAAACAGCAGCTTCAAGGCGTGACTTTACTATGAATGCCATTGGATTTGATCCACACACTAAAAAAATGCTTGACCCATTTAATGGAGTAGAGGATTTAAAAAACAAAGTTTTAAAAATAATCAATCCTAAAACTTTTGTACAAGACCCTTTAAGAGTTCTAAGAGCTATGAGTTTTTGCGCAAGGTTTGAACTTAGATGTGATAAAAACTTGATTTTTTTATGCAAAAATATGCTTGAGCAAAATATGTTGAGTGAATTATCACAATCAAGAGTATATGAGGAATTTAAAAAATTATTTTTAAAATCTAAAAAACCATCTATTGGCTTGATTTTTTTAAAACAGATAGATGCTTTGGATTTTTTTAAAGAACTTAAGATGGATAATGAATCTTGGGCAAATACCTTATATTCAATAGATAGATTTTGTACTAATAAATTAGAGGATGATAAAACTAATCTATTAATTATCTTAGCATTACTTTGTTATGAACTTAGTGATACAGATATAAAGACTTTTATATATAAACTAACTAACAAGCGAAAACTTATAAGAGGTATTAAATCATTTCATCATGTAGCAAAATATTTGCAAAATAAAAGTACTAAATTATTATACAAAATCACAAAAGACATCGATATAGAGAAGCTAACAGCTTTTTTAAATGCTATAGATATGCCAAAAGAGAGGATGAAGTTAGTCCCATTTATAAAACCAACAATGAGTGGTAAGGATATTTTAAAAGATGAAATAAAACAATCTAAAGATTATTCCAATATTTTACAAACCATTTATGAGCAACAATTAAAAGCTAAGATACGCTGATTCCATACTTTGGTAAAATGTCGTTAATAATATCAAACCTATGAGCCTTTAAGGCTACATGAAATAATCTCCAATTGCTATTCATAAAACTTTCTGTAAATTCAAATTTTTCATCTTTATCATCAATATATTTATCTTGTTTTATAGAGTCATGCTTCCAAGAACCTTTTCCTTTGGCAATATAGCTTAAATCAGCAGCTCCAAAACTAAAATCACCATTTTTTATTGATTTTAGCCATTTTTTATGTCTATCTTCACCATCTTCATCTCTAAAATTTTCTAAATTCAATCTAATTTGTTGCATATCTGAGTCTAATGGACTTTTAACCTCTCTGTCTACCTTGTCCAAATAAAGACATAATTGTTCAAATAAATCTTCACATGCTTTCATATATATATCTAAATTATTTCTTTTTACTTTTTTATTTAAACCATTGGTGTAACTCCAATTTAAAAATGGCATATCTGGACAAGCTAGTGCTGCTCCATGCCCCATTGGAAAACTGTTACTTAGAGCTTTAGATTTTAAATTATCAAAAAATCCCATATCGAAATTATGACATTTTAGGTTTTTAACTTTATTTACATCGTGTATAACTCCAGAGAACCCTTGATGAGCAAAAGTATCAGCAAATACATGCATTGTAATTCCTAGTCTATGCAAACAGTAAGGTTTATCTGTATCACTCATGCAAGCATCAAGTAAATCTACTGCTATTGGACTATATGGTTTGCAAATAAGCTTGTTTATAAAACTTCCCTTTGGGTTCTTTCCCGCTACCATACCATCATTTCCTGGTAAAAAATGAAATGGAACCCAAACTAAAAGGTTTTCTTCTGTATTTAAATGATGTTTAATGTCATATATTCCATGTGCTGAACTTAATCTACTAAACATTGCACCATTTGTAAACTTTATTGTTCCATAATTTATTGCATCATCAACATATTGTGCAGAGTGTGCAACTATGCTAGCTTCGGTGTGTTCAAAACCTGCCATTCTTGAGAGTACATATGTTAACGTATGGTGTCCATCTATTTGCATTTTTGCTCTTTTATGATTTGATTAGTAAATTGTATCTAAATAATCTCAAAGTAAAACTTTGAGATGAAAGAGACAGAGGGTTAGGGAGAGTAAAGATTATTTTTTAAAGGTGGTGATATAAGTAGATAATTCGCTAATATCATCTTTTGATAGAGCTGACAATTGCGCTTTCATAAGAGCCTTCATAGAAGCACCATAAGTTCCATCTAAATAACCATTCATTGATTTATTTAACTCATCTTCACTCATCTCAGCAATAACTAGTGATTTTCCAAGAGCAACCTTTTCACCAACAACGCCATGGCACCCTATACATTTTTTATAGATTGAAGCACCATCAGCTAATAAAGTTGATGAAGATAATATAGCAGTTGCTAAAACTAAAGATTTTAATGTTGTTTTTAATGTAGTTTTCATTTGAAACTCCTTGTTTTGATAAGGCTAGTTTAACAGTTAATTGTGAAAGGATTGTGTAGTTTTAAATTATTTTAATTTACCAAATACTTTGTACTTTTGCCAATAAATATCAACACTCTCTTTTAATTGGTCTTGGCTTAATTTGCTTTTTTCTTTTAATCCAAATCTTTTTATAAAACTATCTGACATAACAGTTGTTTCATAAGCAGGATATTTTAAGTAACTTATAATCGCATTTTTCATATCTGTTTCACTACTATATATAAGAAGATATTTATAAAAATATTTATCTATACTTACAGGCAGTTTTTTATGACACTTTACACAATTATCTTCATATGCATCAGCATTTAAAAAAGTAAATAAAAAAGTAAGAGTTAAAATTATTTTTATTACCATGTGATGATTACCTCTGTTCCTACATTTTCTTTTGAATCAATATTTATAGTTAAGTTATATTCTTGAGCTATTTGAAAAACTATATTTAACCCTATCCCAAATCCACCACTAGAGCTATTAAATCTTACATATCTATTTTGTAATTTAGAGATATTTTTTTTCGCTATCCCTATGCCAGTATCTTTAACACTTAACTTATTTCCATCAACACTAACAACTATTTTTCCGCCAACATTATTATACTTAATTGCATTAGAAATTAGGTTGTCTAAAAGTTTTGAGATTTTAAATTTATCTATATACATAGTAGAGTTTTTAATGATATTTTTATTGAGTATGACTTTTTTAGCTTGTGCTAAAGATGTGAAGTATTCAACTCTTTGGGTTATTAAATGCCCTATATCTATATTTTCATCATTTGCAGTAATTTTATCACTAAGAGTTAGATAGGTTAAATCTTGATAAATATTTGATATAGTTTTAGCCCCTATATCGATTCTATTTATTTTTTTTAGAAGTTTTTCATCTAAAGATGTTTTATCTATCATCTCTATATTTGCAACAATTGTACTAACTGGTGTATTTAGTTCATGAGTAGTATCTTTTATAAATTTATCTAAAAAGCTTATAACCTCACGCATAGGTTTTAAAAATAATCTAAGTAGTATATAACCAATCACCAACATAGGAAAAATTATTAAAATAGCAAAAATTATTATCTCTTTTTTAGTTTGTTCTAGCCATATTCCATCATCTTTTATTTTTACTATCACATATCTAGCACCAAGATAATAAGATTCTGGAATATCAACCAAATAAATCATCCCATTCTCAAGATATAAAATCTTATCAAGTCTTAGTTTAGTTTTTGATGTCTCAAAGATAAGTTTTTTTTCATTATCAAAAATAGCAGAATCGTATTTATCGCTTCGTGGATATATCTGCGTTTTATCAAAATTTATGTGAAGCTGCTTTAATGACTGAGTAAGCTCTTTTGAGTATTTTTGAAGGGTTGATTTTTTTTGCACAAGCATCAAGTCTTTTTGAAGTTCAAAATAGATAAATGAAAAGATAGAGATGATAATAAGTGTTAGTAAAACATATAAAGAAGAAAATCTAAAAAGTGTTTGTTTTTCACTTTGAGCTAAATCTGTATCCAAGCTTCTTGATGCTAACAATTTTATCCTTTCCTATAAGTTTTCTAAGATTTTTTATATAAGTTCTCAAAGCATTTTCACTTGCACTCTCTTCATAACTCCATAAAGTATCATAAATTTTCTCATGGGAAAGTACTTGTTCTTGGTTTTGTAAAAAAAGTTTTAAGAGTAAAGATGTTTTAGTGTTTAGTTGAACTTTATTTGAGTTTATGAAGAGTAGGTTTGATTCTGTATCGTACTCTATATTTTTGTCTATTTTAACCTTAGCGCTATTTTCATGAAAAAAACTTCTTTTTATAATAGTCTCTATCCTAAAAAGAAGCTCTTTTAAAACAAATGGCTTTCTTATGTAGTCATCACAGCCACTTTTGTATCCATCTTCCAAAGAATCAATAGAATTTAGCGAAGTTATATAGATAGCTGGAGTTTTTACTCCACATTCACGCTTTTGTTTTAAAAGTTCAAACCCATCAATAAGTGGAACATTTACATCAAGTAAAAAAAGGTCAAAATTTTGTTCATATATGATATCGGATGCTTCCTCTCCGTTATAAGCAACCACTACTTCAAAGTTATTTTCCTCTAAAAAGTCAACTATAGTTTCACTCAAAGTTATGTCATCTTCTAATAAAAGTACTCTTGTTTTCATGATTTTTCTAATTTTTCTAGGTTTTTTTTATAGGTTTTTTTTTCTGCTTCATTCATAGTTTTAATTCTTATTTGAAGCTCATTTTTGAACTTTTGCAAATCAGATTTTTTTACATAACCAATGATAGATATAAGCTCTTGTGTACTCATTTCACTAAAGTTCTCTTCAGCATACAAAAGAGAGGTTATAAGTAATGATGAAAGAAAAATAGATAAAATTTTAATCATTATAAAGCTTCTTAATTAATTTTGAATAAAGTATAATAACATAAAAATGTAGATTGATTGTGGAGTCTGCAATAGATAATTTAGCTTTTCAAATCAAAATATGTCAATTTGCCATCTTTTTAATCTCTTTATAAAAAAATTGCTATTGTTTGTAAATTTATATTTTTGTGAAGGAGATTTGTTATGAAAAAAGTATCGTGTGCAACTTATGAAGGTCTTGATGCTAGAGTAGTTCATGTTGAATCAACTTTGACCAAAGGTTTACCATCTTTTAGTGTGGTTGGAATGGCAAGTATATCGATAAATGAATCAAAAGAGCGTGTTAAATCAGCACTTTTGAGTAATAATTTTTCTTTTCCTCCAAAACGGATAACTTTATCTTTGGCTCCCTCTGATGAAAAAAAAGAGGGGTCTCAATTTGATTTGAGTATAGCTTTAATGATAGCTCTAAATACACAAGAGGATGATTTTAGTGATTGGTTTGTATTTGGTGAGCTAGGGCTTGATGGAGCAGTAAAGGAGAACAATAAGTTATACCCACTTATGTTATCACTAGCAAATCAAAAGCTAGTTAAAAAAGCTATAGTCCCATATCATAGTCTTAACAAACTCTCAAAAATTCCAAATATTGAGTTTTATGGAGTAAAAACGCTCCAAGAAGCGATAGATTTGCTTAAAAATCAAACCAGTGTTAATCCAAGCATGGAGCAGGGTGGTATTGATTATCCTAGTTATAAAATTAAAGATGAAGAGTATTATTATGTAAAAGAGTATGAAGATGATTTTTTAGATGTTAAAGGTCAAGAGGTTGCAAAAAGAGCAGCACTTATAGCTGCATCTGGATTTCACAACATTTTATTTGTGGGAAGTCCAGGTTGTGGCAAGAGTATGATAGCAAAAAGACTAAAGTATATATTGCCACCTATGAGTAGTGAAGATATATTAGATGTTGCAAAACTTCAAGCATTGGATTTTGTTGAGCCAGATTTTAAACCACACAGAACTATGAGAAGTCCTCACCATTCATCTACTCTTGCAAGTGTATTTGGTGGTGGATCTTTTAAAGCTCAAATAGGTGAAGTTGGTTTAGCCCATAATGGAATTTTATTTTTTGATGAACTGCCACATTTTTCTAAAAATGTATTAGAGGCACTAAGAGAGCCAATGCAAGATGGAAAGATACGAATATCAAGAGTAAATTCAAAAGTTCAATATCCAGCAAATTTTCTTTTTATTGGGGCTATGAATCCATGTCCATGCGGAAATTTACTAAATGATTCTCGTGAATGCAGATGCAATGAACTAGAGATGCAAAGATACAAAAACAGACTCTCTGAGCCTTTTTTAGACAGAATAGATTTGAGTGTAACTATGCAAAGTGTAGATGTAAATGATAAAACCAGTTACACATCAAAAGAGCTTCATAAGATGGTTGTTCAATCTCATATTTTTGCTAAAAAAAGGGGTCAAAAAAGATTTAATGCTAAACTTAATGATAGTGAGATAGAGACTTATTGTATATTAGATGATGAAGCTCAAAGTACTTTAGATCTAGCTATTAGCCGTTTCGATTTATCATTTCGTGGCATTAAAAAAATTCAAAAAGTTGGACGCACCATTGCTGATTTAGACTCTTGTGAGAGTATAGAAAAAAAACATATCTTAGAGGCTCTTAGCTACAGAAAACGATAAGCAATAGGGGATAAAAAAATAATGAATTTTGGTATAACATACCTTACTGAAACGGCATTTTAGACATTATAATCTCCTTTATATCAACATATTGTTGACAATCTTTACCCCCTAATTTAATACACACTTGTTGCCATCTTTTTGAATGACCTTTGTCTTTTGTGTGTAGATATCCAAGTTTAAACATGAGGGCATGAGCATATTCGTGTGCTATTACACTATCAATCATATAATCCATACTCTCTTGCATCACTTTTTTGTTAAGATAAATTTTTATTATTCCATCTTTATAAGAGGTAAGCCCATATAGCTTACCCTTAAATTTATCTGTAACTATAAGTGGAACTTTAAATGTAAAACCAAACTCCCGCTGCATATGCTGTAACACCTCTTGCTCTTTATTTAAGATTCTTTTTTTGTAGTTATCTGATATATCATTGTTTTTAAAAGAGTAGCTTTTATAGTAGTTATATGCTAAGACTGTGATAGATATTAATATTATGCTGATAAAGATAAGCTCTAATCTTTTTTTAAACATAGCTTATTATAAACCTAACTCTTGCTTGCAGCTAACACAGTGTGATGATTCAGGGACTAATATCAATCTTTCAAATAAAATATCCTCTTCACACTCCATACAAATTCCATAATTATCTTTATCGATTTTTGTAAAAGCATAAGTTAGCTTAGTTAATCTGATATTTGCTCCATCTAGCGCGTGCATATAAATTTGTTGTTCTTGTATCATCTCTTGTCTAGTTAATCTTCCAATGGAGCAATCAGGAGCGATAGGTTTGCTTTTTTCTTTTAGCTCTATTATTTCCCTTTTTACAAACTCTATATCTTGTGTAATTTTATCTTTTATTTTTTGTCGTTGTGTATGGTTCATAATATATCACTACCTTAGTCTATTAAGAGATTAAGTAATTATACCAAACCTCATTAATAGATTAAACCAAAATTATGCAATGAATATTTAGTAAAATTTTCACAACAGTTACATTATTAAACAGTTCTATTTTAAATTTAATTAAGTCTAATCTATTAAGTTTGCATAAATATCAGAAATGATACTATAGCGATTAAGAAATAATTAAAAAAAGGATTTTAATATTATGAAAAATAATATGAAAATGATTGCAATAGGACTTGCCGTATCTCTGTTACCAAGCATATCAAGTGCTGCTGGCCCGCACGATGGAATTACATGTTTAGGTTGTCATAGTACTCACTTTGCTGTAGATGATAAAATATTTGCTGTAAAAAATGAAAAAATGAAAAACCCTTTAACTAGGGATAATTTTGACAAACTAACGGCAAAAAATTGTTTAGGTTGCCATGAGTTAACTGAATTAGGTGGTGCTGGAATTAGCCCTATTCACATGCATACAACTCACCCTATTGGAATGATACCAAATCCAAAAATCGCAGATGTACCAGAAAACTTACTTAAAAGTGGAATGTTAGATTGTATTAGTTGTCATGAAGCACACCCATCAAACAAAAACTTTAAATATTTAAGAGTAGACACTGGTAAAGCAGGTGCTAATATTCAAAATCTTTGTGCTGTTTGTCATGATTCAAAAGTAGATTATGATACTGCCGGCATTAAGAATCTTAATGATATTAAAATATTTACTGCTATGGATCAAGAAAAAGGTTCAGGTTTTTATGATAGGGACAAAGTTATTATTCAAAACAAAACTAAATCTTTCATTATGCCTTTAGGTGAAATAGGTGAAAATGATATCTCTCCAAATTATCAAAATCAACCTAGTTGGGTTTACTCTCCAACAATTAATGCTTTAGATGATTTCAAAAATGATACAAAAAAAGCAACACCTGTAAAAAAGTAAATTAATTAATAACTCCTTTAAAAAAAAGGGGTTATTTAACTTTGTAATCTCTTAAGCTCTTCTTTTACTTTTGCTACATGATCTTTAACGCGAACCTTTTCAAATACAGCTTTTACAACTCCATTAGGATTGATAATAAAAGTAGTACGCACTATCCCCATATACTCTTTACCATAATTTTTTTTCATTTGCCAAACACCATACTTTTGCATCATCGTTGTATCTTCATCGCTTAAAAGAGTGATATCCAAATCTTTTTTTTCTATAAAATTTCTATGTTTTTTTGTAGAATCTGCACTAACCCCAAGAATTATTGCATCTAAGTCTGAAAAATCAGATGTAGCTTCAGTGAACTCGCAGGCTTCAGTCGTACATCCTGGAGTGTTGTCTCTTGGATAAAAATACAAAATAATCCATTTGCCTTTTAGGTCTCGAGAACATATCTCTACATCATCTTGATTTGGTAAACAAAATTCTGGTGCTTTTTCATCAATTTTAATCATCTATGTAATTCCTTTGCTTCAAACTAAGTGCACTATTGCACAAATAACAACACATATACCCATATACCTGAAATGGAGGTAAAAATCACTCCTAAAAGGGTAATCTTACCCATCATTGGATGTTTGCGTTCACGCACATGTTTTTTTGCTTTTATTAAGGTAAAAGCCCAAATAAACATTGTAAATAAAGAGACCAAAATATGTGCTATTAAAACTATGTAAGCATAATCATGTGATACAGAACTACCCTCCATAAACACTTCAAAACCTCCACCTACTCTAACGCCTATCTCAAAATAAATAAGTACAATCACTGAGACAATCAATAATACTGTTTGTGATATAGAGTGTGCTTTATTTCTTAATACAATCAAAGATATACTAATCATCATTAAAAATGGTAACAGTGCTACTATTACAGTTACAAAATCCATAAAAAATGGCGCCCTTGATCCTAAAAAACCTGCCTCAAACATATAATCCATTTTTAACCTTTATTTTTTTGATATTTATAATATATAAATCCGAGCATAACTAAACTAATTAAAATAACATAGATCACTTGTTTTAAATAGATATCTATAAGCTCTTGGTTTTCGCCAATATAATATCCCAATAAAACTAAAATTAAAGCCCATAAACCAGCACCAAGCGCTGTATAAAATGAAAATATTCCTAAATGCATTTTAGACAATCCTGCAGGTATAGAGATAAGTTGGCGAATACCAGGAATGAGTCTACCTGTAAAGGTTGAGATTGCTCCATGTTTCTTAAAGTAATTATCCATTTTATCTAAAGCACTCTCTTTTATAAAGAAATATTTACCATATTTGACTAAAATTTTTCTTCCCAATAAAAGTGCCAGATAGTAGTTTATAAAAGCACCAACCATCGATCCACCCAAGCCACTAGCCATAATCAAAGTCAAACTCATTTTGCCCTCACTAGCCAAATATCCAGCTGGAATAAGGATAATTTCACTTGGAAAAGGGATAAATGAAGACTCAACTGTCATAAGCAGGAATATACCTAAATATCCCCAATCAAAAATTAATGCAACTAAATCTTGCGCTAACTCTTTAAGCATTTAGAACCTTTTTTACATCATCTATCATTTTTTTAGCAACATTCTTTTTGGAGTACTTTAGAAGTGCTTCACTCTTTTGTTTAAGAGGCTCTTTTAAAATAGAGATCATTTTTGAGCGAAGTTTTTCACCCTCTTGTTCACACCAACCTAAATCATTATCAACAATAAATTTAGCATTAAAGTATTGATGATTGCCAGCAGCAAACGGATATGGGATAAACAGAGTTGGCACTCCATTTGCAGTTAGTTCCCACAGTGTTGATGCCCCAGCCCTCGAGACTGCTAAATCAGCTTGAGCTATCAGCTTATCTAACTTTTTTGTAAAAGCGTATAGCTCTACCTCTATACCCAATTCTTCATACTCTTTTTTTACTCTCTTAAAATCATTTTCTCCAGCTTGATGAATAATTTTAATATGTTTTTTTCGTAGTTTATGAGCTATACTTAGTGCTAAATCATTTATAGCTTTTGCACCATGCGAACCTCCTAAAAAGATTATTGTTTTTAATTCTTCTCTAACTCTGGCTGATTTAAACAACTCCTCTTTTACTGGATACCCTTTTATAGGTGAAGCTTCATCATAAGCTGATATAAACCTCTTTGCATATGGTTTTAGTAGTGAGTTTAATCTTCCAACTATTGCGTTTTGTTCATGAATGAAAAGTGGCAAAAACCTACTTAAAGTTGCAAATGAAGCAGGAGCTGCTGAGAATCCACCAACACTATATGTTGCTTGAATCTTATGTTGTTTAAGAATTTTACGAGATTTTAAAAATGCTAAAAATATTTTAAGTAAAGCTTTACCTTTGTTTAAACCTTTTTGATTTACCACACCAGTAGTTTCTAAAAAATAAACATGAGAAAAAGAACTATTAAACTCAAAATATTTTTTATCTTGTCCATTTGAAGAACCTATGAAAATAACCTCATGCCCATCTCCAACAGCAGCTTCAACCAAAGCCTCTGCTATCATAAGATGTCCACCAGTACCACCACCAGTTATACAAAGTTTCATTTTTCTTTCTCCATATTAACCTTTTTAGATGCCATTAAAATCATCCCTATCGCAATTGAAGAAGCAATTATTGCAGAACCACCATAAGAAAGAAAAGGTACTGAAATTCCCTTAATTGGAGTAATTCCGCTAATCCCATAAGCATTTACTAAAAATGCAAAACTAAGCATTAACCCAATCCCTATGCTAAATAGGTAGATATGAGAATCATTTGAACGATTTGCTATTTTAAAAATTCTTTGTAACATCCACATAAAAATAAACACTACAAACAAAACACCAAAAAAGCCAAACTCTTCAGCAAGACCAGCTAAAATAAAATCTGTATGTACCTCCGATAAAAAGCCAAGCTTAAATGTTCCATTTGCGATACCAGTACCAAAAAATCCACCATTATAAATAGCATTTAAAGAGTGACCTATTTGATATGGAACAACCTCTGTTGGAACTCGAAGTTCATTTGCCAATACATCTGGTAAAAATGAAAGTATTGTATCTTGTGCGGTTGCCCACCATGATTTTATACGTATAATTCTATGCTCAGCAGTAAAAATAAAAAATACAAAAAATACAAGCGAAAAAGATAAAAGTGTAAAGAAAAACCTAAAACTGCTACCTACAAACATCAACATAAATAACAAAGTAAGCCCTAAAACTACAACTTGCCCTAAATCATTTTGAATAAAAGCAATCATAAACATAGCTACTATAAAAACTACTGCATATGGGGCAAAACGTATAAATTCATCTTTTAAATTCATATTTTTATAATCACCTAGTTTCCTTGAAAAACTCCATGCTAAAAAATATATAAATCCAATTTTAAAAAATTCAACAGGAGCCAAGGAAAAACCAAAAACTTTTATCCATCTTTTTGCCCCACCAACTGCTGATACTAAAAACTCTGGTAAAAAAGGCATAGCAATCATTAAAAGGCTAGAGCCTATAAATAAAGTAAATCCGAGTGGGGTCAACCATTTGTCTGGGTCAAGTTTAGTCAATAACCAAATGATGGATATGCTTAAAAATCCAAATATAGCTTGACGAATGGCAAAATGAAATTCATTTACTTCAAAACGCAAAGCTGTATATGAAGATAAGCTATATGCTAGTATTATACTAATACCAATAAGGATAGAGACCAAAGTGAAAAGTTTTTTATCAGCCAAGATAGTTACTTTATTTTATTTATTTTTAAAACAAATTCAACTTCAGCTTTTGATATATGAAGCTCTCTTGATATGGTCTCTAAGTCAATCCCTTGTTTGTAAAGTGAGATAACTTTTTCATCATCATTTGCATGTATTGATGAGGGAATTGATATTTGTTTTACACCATTCTCTAGGTTTGAAACGCGAGACTCAATTTGAGAATCTACTATCTCTACACTCTCTTGCACCTGCTTTAATGCTTGAGATAAAGGATGAACTAAATCATAAACACTTCTTTCTATCTCTTGATATATCTCTTCATCACTCATACCACGAGGATCTATTTTTGATTTTATTTGTATCTCTTTTGTACTTTTTTTCAAATAATAAATTTCACGATTTAAATCTTCAACAACAGAGGCTATAGAGTGTAAATTTTGATTATATTGTGTGTCTTTAGTATATACATAGTATATTAAGTAAAGTATAATAGCTGACATAGCAACTACTACATATTCTAGGTGAAAAAGGTCACTATATGTCACGATTTTTTCTCTTTAGCTTCACGAATTAATATACGCTCTCTCGCTGTTAAATATGAACTCCACTCTTTGGAATCTCTTTCATGTATTTTAGTGATTTCTGCTAAAGAGGTATCAATAGCTTTAAAATAAACTGCTACATCTCTTTTTGGATGAACAGGCATAGCTACACGGGCATAATAGTTTTCCCCTATTTCTAATTCAGGTGATACCAATTTAAAATGATCATGACCAATTGATTCTATCTCAGATTCATTTGATAAAGATATCCTTTTTTGTTTTTCATTTTTTAGTATCATCTCTAAGTTGTCAATTTTTCTATGTAGTTCAACTAAAAGATTTAATAAAACATCATCTGTTTCAGCTGTTTCACCCCTTGCTTTTGCAAGCTTTAACCATTGACTTATTGGATCTTCATCAAGTCCACTAAGTTGTTGGTATTCTTTTTCAAAAGCTTCTGCATTATCTGATACTTTTGAATAGATAAGACTTATTGGTGCTGGGACTAAACGAACACTCATAAAAGAATCTTATCCATAAAAATTAATATAAAAAAAGCAATTCCTAGATAACCATTTATAGTGAAAAAAGCTTTATCTATTTTGGTGAAATCTTTTCTTACAAGATAATGTTCATAACCTAGCATAAAGGCACTTAAAATCACAGCTACCCATGCAAAACTACCTAGTGATGCAGTCCAAACAAACATAGCCCAAAAAATTATACTTAACACATGAAATATTAAAGATATAAATAGTGTTGATTGTGTTCCATACTTAGATGGAATTGAGTGAAGGTTATTTTGTATATCAAACTCAATATCTTGAAGGGAGTAAAGTAAGTCAAATCCAGCTACCCAAAAGATAACACCAAGTGATAATAAAACAGACCATGGAGTAATCTCTCCAAGAACCGCAACAACTCCAGCAATAGGAGCCAATCCCAAAGATATACCAAGAACTATATGAGCTAAAGAAGAGAATCGTTTAAAGTAAGAGTATGAACCTAAAATAAGAAGAATTGGAAAACTAAGCCAAAAAGCTAACGAATTTATCATATATGCTATTGCTATAAATACTAATGCATTTACAACTACAAAAAGCATAATAGATGGGGCATTAAGTCTTCCATCAACATTTGGTCTGCTAGAAGTTCTTGGATTTTGTCCATCTATATCACGATCAGCATATCTATTTAAGCCCATTGCAAAATTTCTAGCACTAACAGCAGCTCCAATACCAAGTATAAGTAAAGTAAAGCCAAACCATCCATCAGCTGCTACAATCATCGCTATAAAAATAAACGGAAGAGAGAAGATGGAGTGCTTAAACATCACTAACTCGTTAAAATCTTTTAATTTACTCATATATTTTTGCAAAAAAATACCCCTATTTATTAAATGAGTCTATTCTATCTAAAGCTTGGTTAAAATCTAATTTTTTTTTATTTAATTTTATCTATTATTGCATCTACTGAGAAACCAAACTTCTTAAATAACTCACTTGCTGGTGCAGATGCTCCAAAACTATCCATAGAGATTACTGTATCTGCAAACTTGTACCACTCTAAACCACGAGCTGCTTCTATTGCTATAGTTTTAGTGCCATCTATGATAATTGAGTTTATATATGAAGAGTCTTGTTCTAATAAAAGATCATAACAAGGAACTGAAACAACATTTACTGCTACATCTATAGCATTTAATGATTCTTTAACTTTTAAAGCAAGTTCAACTTCACTTCCACTAGCCATAAGAGTGATAACAGCATTTTTATCAGACGCTAGTAAATAACCACCCTGAGCAGCTGTACCAAATACTGAAGCTGGAAGAATTGAAAGATTTTGACGAGAACATACAAATGCTGATGGAGATTTATCCATACTAAGAGCTGTTTTCCAAGCTTGAACATTTTCTACTCCATCTGCTGGTCTCCAAACATAAAAGTTAGGAAGTGCACGAAACTGTGAAAGATGCTCAATTGGTTGATGAGTTGGACCATCCTCACCAACACCGATAGAATCATGTGTCCAGATGAAAAACTGTTGAATCCCTGTAAGTGCCGCAATGCGAGCTGCTGGTTTTAGGTAATCTGAAAACACAAAAAATGTAGCTGAAAAAGGGAGAAGTGGACCATAAAGAGCCATTGCATTAGTAATTGATGCCATTGCATGTTCACGGATACCAAAGTATATATTTCTACCTTTTGGATAAACTCCCATATCATTTAGGTTAGTTTTATTAGATGGGCTTAAATCTGCACTCCCACCTAAGAAACTTGGTATCCCTCTAGCAATTGCATTCATAATTTTTCCATTTGTACCACGAGTAGCTTCAGCTTTTTCAAATGTTGGATAATCAATGCGAGAAAAATCTGGATTTTGTAATGCATCAAGAGCCTCATTCTGCTCCATTAATGGAAGAGTTTTTTGTGAGTGAATCCACTCACGCTCTAGTAAATCACCCTCTTCAATAGCACATCTAAATCTAATAATAACATCTTCATCTACATAAAAAGTTTTATCAGGGTCAAATCCAGCAGCTACTTTAGCTTCTGCAATCACTTCATCACCAAGTGGTGCACCATGAGAATGGTGAGAACCCTCTAGTTTACCAGCACCTTTTGCAATAATAGTGTTTGCTATGATGATAGTAGGCTTAGTATTTGCTTTTGCAGTAGTTAAACATTTGTCAATTTCATCAAAATTATGTCCATCACACTCTAAAACATCCCAACCTTGGGACTCAAAACGCATACGAATATCTTCTGAAATACTTAAATCAGTCGAACCCTCAATAGTGATGCGGTTTGAATCATAGATAAGAATCAAGTTGTCAAGTTTATTGTGTCCTGCTATAGAGCAAGCTTCATAAGAGATACCCTCTTCTAAATCACCATCGCCACATAAACAATAAACATTATGATCAATCAGCTTAGCAGTTTCAGAATTAACTTGTGCGCCAACAAACTTTGAAGCCATTGAAAAACCAACAGCATTAGCGATACCTTGACCTAAAGGACCAGTAGTAATCTCTATACCTTTAGTATGGCCATACTCTGGATGACCTGGTGTTTTAGAATCTAGTTGACGGAAATTTTTTAAATCATCAATCTCTAAACCATATCCCCAAAGGTAATAAAGGGAATATATAAGACCAGTTGCGTGACCACCTGAAAAAACTAATCTATCACGATTTAACCAATTGGGATTTTTTGGATTATGATTTAAGTGTTCACTTAAAACTACAGCTATATCTGCAAGTCCCATTGGTGCACCTGGGTGACCTGAGTTCGCAGCTTGAACCATATCTGCTGCTAAAAATCTTATACTATCTGCCATCTTTTGACGCATTACATTACTCATTTATTATCCTCTATGTCTATTTATATATTTTGTAAGTAGTGGTGAGAGTTCATTTTTTAAATTCTCATCAAAATTGTTCAACTCTTTTTCAAGTTCATTCGCTAAAGTATTTGCTTCTTTCATACTCTCATCTAAGCCTATCAAAGTAACAAAACTATTTTTATCTCCATCATTACCAGTTAACTTTCCAGCTTCTTGTGAACTTTGTGTTACATCTAAAATATCATCTTGAATTTGAAATAAAAGCCCAAGTTTAATACCAAAATCATATAAACTTTTTGCAAGTTCTTCACGACCAACAATAATAGCACCCATCTTAAGTGAAGCGGCTATTAATTTTGCTGTTTTATTTATATGTAAAATTTTTACATCCTCAATTGGAAGTGGTTTATTTTCAAAATAACAATCAATTGCTTGTCCTAAAACCATTCCATTGAGTCCACCATTTGTAGCTAACTCTCTTATTAGTTGAACTCTTGTGTAATCTGAAAAAGGGGCATTGCTTAAAACTTCAAAAGAGTAGGTATTTAATGCATCTCCAACAAGGATAGCAGTTACTTCATCATAAGATATATGCAATGTTGGTTTGCCACGACGGAGTGGTGAGTTATCCATAGCTGGTAAATCATCATGGATAAGAGAATAAGTATGCAATAACTCAACCGCAAAAGCAACATGGTTAGCTCCATCAAGTATAAGCTTATTATATGCACCTACTACACCAAGAATTAGTGCTGGACGAAATCGTTTTCCTCCTGCAATAAGCATCTCGTGAAGAGCTTTTTCATATGTTGGATGAATAGACTTTGATTTTGGCAGATTATCTAATAAAAATTTCTCAAAATTTTGCATATGAAAGTTTAACTAATTTATGTTCACAAAAAACTGAAAATTTTCTCTTGTGAAGAGTAGTGATGCAAAATGTTTAAAATCTTCAATATTTTTTCTAATATCACTAATGGTATTTACTTTTTTTCCATTCACTTGGAGTAATTTATCACCAACTAATAATCCATACTTTTTAAACTCATCACCAATCTTTAAAATTGTTAAATCTTCACTAAAGTATAAACCTTTAGTCTCCAAAAAAGTATCACTTATATAACCACCACCATATCTTTTTTTGATAGTTGTATCTAGCGTCAAAAACTTGTTCTCTCTTTTGATTTTCACCTTGATTTTTTCTCCAAGTTTTGAAAATAATATTTTTCTCATAACTTCAGCACTATTTTTTACTTTGAGTTTATCTATTGAAACTATACAATCACCTTTTACAAACTCTATTGAACTATCAAAAGGGTTTACTCTTTGCACTATAACAAGATTTTTTTCATCATCAACACGAATTCCAATATCGCCATACTCAAGCTTTTTTGAATTTAAAAAATTATCAATATACTCTTTTTCTATTATTCCCTGAGGTGTTATCAATCCATCTAGTGCACAACAAGAGTTTAAAAGTAAGCTAGGTGCGTATACTGCCTCGCTAAATGTTGCAAACTTGTTTAGCCCTATTTGTTTTTTGATAATTTTGCCCTCTGTAATCATTTTAGAAGTTAAAGCAGCTGAACCTAATGATAATTTATAATTTGTACGAAAAGGGTGCTTGAATTTTTTTGAGTCTTTAATTAAATATAAATTTAAAAAAGGGTCATGTTTTAATATATTAGCATCTGGTTTAGTATTTGAGTAGATAAGTTTTTGATTTTTTAAAAGTGGAACTTGAAGAGCATTTACGCCAATTGCGCGTGAATCAATAATTTTTTGTTGACAACCTTTATAGCCATCTACACATGCATATAAATTTATGAAAAAAAATGAAAGTGTAAGCAAAAGCTTTAACACTTAGTTCCCTCCAAATGGATTGGCACCGCCCATACCGCCAAGCATACCCATTGTTGAGCTTTCTTGGTTTTTTTGAACCATTGCATAGGCATCATTTATTGCACCTATTAGTAGTATTTGGAGTGTATCTTTATCACTAAGCAAAGAGTCATCAATATTTAAGTCAATAATCTCTCCTCTACCGTTGATGTTTATCTCTATCATGCCACCGCCAGTTTTTACACTAAATGTTTTGGATTCTAGTTCTTCTTTAAGTTTAGCTACATTGCCTTGCATACCCTCAAGCATTTTAGCCATATCGCCCATATTTCCAAACATTATTTTTCTCCCATTAGTTAGATAGTATCTAGTATTTCATCAATATTGTTTTCATCATTTACTAAAACAACTTTTGGTTTGTAGTTTTCTAATTCTTTTTCATTGTATGAAGCATAAGCAACAATGATAATTTTATCACCCCTATGCACTTTTCTAGCAGCTGCACCATTTAGGCATATATCACGATTGCCGCGTTCTCCCAAAATAACATAAGTTGAAAAACGCTCACCATTGTTGATATTTAATATTTCTACTTTTTGACCTACACGCATTTTTGAAGCTTCTAAAAGTTCTTCATCAATAGTGATTGAACCCACATAGTTTAGGTTTGCATCTGTAACAGTTGCACGGTGAATTTTGCTATAAAGCATCTCTATATTCATCTTTTTTTCCTACATTCCCATTTGAGTCTTCATATCACGAGGAGAGATTGCTTCATCCCATAATTCAGATTCTATAACATACTCTTCAACTACATTTCCGCCAATAATATGTTCTTTTATAATTCTATCAATTTTTTCTTTAGTTAAAGCTGTATACATAATATGACCTGGTTCTACTAACATAACTGGACCAGCATTACAGCGATTTAAACAAGCTGTACGAATTGGCTGAACTGTCCCCATAATACCCTCTTGCATAATTTTTTGAGAAAGATATTGAAAAAGTTGTTGCGATTCTGTATCTTGTTGAGACACACATGATGGTTTAGGCATTCCTGGAGGTGAAGATTGTTCACATTTGAACATATAAAAAGCTGGTTGTGGGATTCCCATAATTAAATTCCTTAAATTTTTTTCGAAATTATATCTAAAATCATATTCTTTTAAGTTAAGAAAAAACTTTTTAGATATAATTCAACTAATATTAAATTTAACGGAAACAATCACTTGAAAAAAATACTACTTTTAACAATTTTTATGACATCACTTTTTGCTG
>Ga0256834_1000298_pt1 | contig 36376 bp, 35 predicted proteins | sample 4281140metaG_FD_190536 | JGI IMG/M metagenome (GOLD analysis project Ga0256834, IMG submission 190536) | Hydrothermal vent microbial communities from East Pacific Rise, Pacific Ocean - 4281-140 | ecosystem: Environmental > Aquatic > Marine > Hydrothermal vents | place: Pacific Ocean: East...
ATTTTAAAATATTACTTTGTAAATGAGCTTTATTTGGCAAGCCCGTTAATCTGTCAAAAAAGGCTAATTGATGTAGCTTTTTCTCTTGTTCAATACGATCAGATATATTTTGAGCACTAAAAGCTGCTGCATAAACTTTATTGTCTTTATTATACATAGGTGCGGCGGAGATTGAAACGTCAATTAATGAGCCATCTTTGTGTAAACGTTTCCCCTTCGTATCTTGCACGCTCTCACCTTCAAAGGCTTTCTCAAGTATTGATTTGCAATCACGGCTGCTTTTCTTTCCCTTTGGTAAAAGTTTATAAGGTTTGCCTAAAACTTCTTTGGCTTTATAGCCAAATAATGCCTCAGCTGCTTGACTCCAAGAAACAACCACTCTCTTTTTATTAAGCACAAAAATAGCAACTGGTGCAGAATCCATAACTGCTTTTAACGTATCCTTGGCGTTTCTTACACGCTCCTCAGCTTTCTTTTTTTCGCTTATATCACGAATAACAGAAACAGTAATTTTCCCTGACTCTGTTTCCAATGGGGCTAACATTATATCAAGCGGAAAGCGCGTGCCGTCTTTTCTCTCTGCCTCAAACTTTATTCCAGTGCCAATTTCTCGTCCATGCTGAGACTTTAAATGTTCGTGACGTTGACCAACATGTTTGGCACGATATTTTTTTGGCATTAAAACTTCCATGGTTTTACCCACGATTTCAGATTTAGTATATCCAAACATATCCAAAAGCATACGGTTTGAATCTTCAATTCTGCCAGAATCATTCACGATCAAAATTGCATCGGGATATTGTTCAAACAAAAAATCCCCAGACCACATCTTGCGCATTTCACCAGTCTTGATTTTTGACTTGTGAGCTTTTGATTTTTTAGATTTTTTTTGCATATTTTGCATAGTGAATAAAATAACCTACTAGTTCCCTATATTTTTATATAGGGCATGTAAGTTAATGCTAGTTTAAGTCTGCAAATGAAATAATTATATATATTTTAAAATTTTTAACTTGGCTTTATGCTCTAAATATGGTTTTTCTCTAAAAAAATAGATGAAAAAACATCTATAAGTAAAAGTTGGGAGGCTTATTACTTGGATATACTTCAATTGCTAATTTCTGGCCTTGCAAACGGCTGTGTATATGGTCTGATTGCGCTTGGGTTTGTGTTAATTTATAAGGCTACCGAAGCTGTTAATTTCGCTCAAGGCGATTTTATGATGTTTGGGGCATTTATTACAATTTGGCTTACAAATGCTGACTATATGGGTATAAATTTCTACCTTGCAGTGCCTTTGGCTATTTTAATTATGGGCATTCTTGGCTATTTGCTAGATATGCTTGTAATAAGGAGAATGTTTGGCCAGCCACAAATTGCTGTAGTCATTTTAACAATTGCTATTGGCTTTATTCTTCGCTTTATTGCAGGGGTTATATGGGGGCATGAGCCTCATTTGCTAGAAACTCCATTTGCTGGAAAAGAATTAAAAATTGGCTCATTAGTTTTAGGCTTTGAAGAGATAGCAATAATCATTGTAACGCTTTTACTTACTTTATTTTTATTTTTATTTTTTAGAAAAGCTAAACTTGGCCAAGCAATGCAGGCCGCTTCACAAAATCAGCTAGCCGCCTATTATGTTGGCATTCCTGTTAAAAAAGTTCAAAGTTTGATTTGGGCATTAGCAGGAGTTGTTGCCGCAGTTGCAGGAGCATTATTTGCCTCAAAAGGTGCAATTGACCCCTCTACTGGCCTGCTCGGCATAAAGGCTTTTGCTGCCGCCGTCATTGGTGGTTTTGGATCATTGCCAGGGGCATTAATTGGCGGGCTTATCATTGGGGTTGTTGAGCCATTTGCAGCCTATTATTTACCCGCTGGTTATTCACAAGTTGCTCCATATGCAATTATGTTATTGGTATTAATTCTTCGACCTGCTGGCCTTTTTTCTCAAATGCAAAACAAGAAGGTTTAAAGAGGTGTGACGAAATGAGATTTGTTTTTAAACGCTCCTATGATGATGACATTAAACTTTTTAAGCATCGCCAGCAAGCCGGCTATTACGTGCTTTTGCTAGTATTAATGATGGCACTTCCTTGGTTGGTTGATGATTTTTTCTTGGGCGAGGCAACAAATGTTCTAATTTTGGCAATTGCTGGCATGGGTTTAATGTTGCTAACTGGCCAAACAGGGCAGGTCAGCCTTGGTCATGCTGCCTTTATGGCTCTTGGGTGCTACCTTAATGTAATATTAATGCAAAGAGGTGTCCCCTTTATTATTTCTTTGCCCCTTGCTGGAATTATTACTGGTATTGTCGGGGCAATTATTGCAATGCCAATCCTGCGTTTGCATGGCATTTATTTAGCTATTGGAACGCTTGCAATTTCAGTGTTGAGTGAAGATATTATAGTTATATCAAAAAAATGGACAGGCGGCGTAATAGGGCTTGTTGCCGAGCCGATTAATATTTTTGGCCTTGATATTGATCGGTATGGGACACCTATTTTATTTTATTTTTTGGTGCTTTTTGTCACTCTTTTTGTTCTGTTAATTTTCCGAAATATTTTACGTGCCCCGCTTGGTCGTGCTTTTGCAGCTATCAGAGATTCAGAGGTATCGGCTCAGGCTTTAGGAGTGAATGTTACAAAAACTAAAATAACAGCATTTGCACTTTCTTGTGGCATAGTTGGTCTTGCTGGCGGCTTGCTTGGTCATTTTGCAGGCGCATTTAACCATGAAACATTTAATTTGGTTTTATCAATTCAGCTATTGTTGATGATTGTTATTGGTGGGCTTGGGTCAATCCACGGTGCTTTTTTTGGTGCAGTAATTGTTGGCTTTTTACCGCAATTAATTGCTATTTCACGTGATGGTATTTCTTCAATTTTCAACCTTGGCTCATTACCACTACCTGGAATTGAAACGGCATCTTTTGCATTCATATTAGTTATTTTTATAATGTTTGAACCAAGGGGAATTTATGGTGTTTGGATAAAAATTCGCACCTATTTTGAGCTATTTCCTTTTTATCGTAAAAATATGTTCAAGCGACAAAAATCTTATCTTAAAACGGAGCGCATGAAGTGAGTTTTATTACCCTTGAAAATGTCACACTTCGTTTTGGCGGATTGGTTGCTGTAAATGATGTTTCTTTTCATGTTGGAGAGGGCGAGGTATTTGCACTTGTTGGACCAAATGGAGCTGGCAAATCTACTATTTTTAACCTTATTTCTCGTATTTATAACCCTGCAAGTGGTGATATTCGCTTTAAGGACAAATCAATTTTAAACCTTCGTCCCGATCAAGTCCCGTTTTTAGGCATTGCTAGAACTTTTCAAAATATTGAATTATTTGAGCAATCAACCGTGTTGCAAAACCTTTTAGTTGGCCGTCATAGACATCGCAAAAGCAATCTTTTAACTGAGATGTTTTTTGCTCCAAATGTTCGTGATGAGGAACGCCGCCACCGCCAAGTTGTTGAAGAGGTTATCGACTTTTTAGAACTGCAAGCCTATCGGGATAAATATATCGCTGGCCTGCCTTATGGTGTGCGAAAAGTTGTTGAGTTAGCTCGTGCTTTGGCCACCGAGCCAAAGGTTTTATTGCTAGATGAGCCGGCTTCTGGCCTTTCACTAGAAGAAACCAATGACATGATTTTTTGGATTGAAGACATTAAAAAACAAATGGGCATAACGGTTTTAATGGTTGAGCATGATATGAATTTGGTTAGCTCGGTTTCTGATAGGGTGTTAGCACTTGCTGATGGCAAAGAATTGGCCATTGGCACGCCAAGCCAAGTGCAATCACACCCAGCAGTTATTGAGGCATATCTTGGCACTGGGCAAAGGATTTCATCTTGAGCAAAACCCCAGTTTTAAAAATAGAAAATCTTGAGAGTTATTACGGTCCAATAATGGCAATTAGAGGCGTAAGCCTTGAGGTGCGAGAGGGGCAGATTGTTACTATCTTGGGAGCAAATGGTGCGGGTAAAACGACCCTTTTAAAAACTATTTCAGGTGTAATGACCCCAGCCAAAGGCACAATTGAGTTAAATGGTGAAAATATTCAAGGGCAGGATGCCGATAAAATAGTCAAAAAAGGCATGGTGCATGTGCCTGAAGGGCGAGAGATTTTTCCACTTTTAAGCGTGAAGCAAAATATTGCTATTGGTGCTTATGTAAGAAAAGATAAAGCCTCAGTTAAACGTGATTTAGAGATGGTTTACTCTTATTTCCCAATTCTAAAAGAGCGCAATAATCAGCAAGCAGGAACGCTCTCTGGCGGTCAGCAGCAAATGCTTGCAATTGCACGAGGCCTAATGGCAAGTCCAAAAGTCATGTTGCTTGATGAGCCAAGTCTTGGTCTATCTCCCCTTTTAGTACAAGAGATTTTTACAATTTTAAAACGCTTAAATAAAGAGCAAAAAGTTACCATGTTATTAGTTGAGCAAAATGCAAAAGTTGCGCTTGATGTAGCTGACTATGGCTATGTTATGGAATTGGGACGTATTGTGATGGCTGATGATGCTAAAGTTTTAGAAAATTCCAAAGATATTCAGGCTTTTTATCTTGGTGTAAGAGAAGAAAATGAACGTGGACAGCGTCGCTATAAACAAAGGAAAACTTGGCGATGAGTGAGAAAAACGCTAAAATTCCAAACCAGACAATAATCGATGGCGTGTCCTCTAATGAGGATTTATTCAATGGGCCATTTTTTGTTGATGGTTGTGATACAATAGTAAAATTATTTGCCGCTCGTTGCAAAGAGCTGAATAAAAAAACTGCGCATCGTGAAAAACATCTTGGTATTTGGCATGATTATTCATGGCATGATTATTTTAGTCATGCCCAAAAAATTGGTTTGGGGCTTTTATCGCTTGGCCTTAAGCGAGGCGACGTAGTTTCAATTCTTTCTGAAGATAATAAAGAATGGCTCTATTGCGACATGGGAATTCAATCAGTTGGTGCAATTGCATCTGGTGTCTACACCACAGATTCCCCCTCTCAATTAGCATATTTAATTACCGATTCTGGTTCAAAATTTTTATTTGTTGAAAATGATGAAATGCTCGATAAATTTATTGAGATAAAAGACCAAGTGCCAACAATAGATAAAGTCATTGTTTTTGATCGTGATGGATTGCACGACTTTAAAGATGAAAAAATAATATTTTTAGACGAACTTTATGATATTGGCGAAAAGTATCATCAAAATAATCCGTCAGCTTTTGATGATGCAATTGCAAATTCAAAACCTAGTGATATTGCTCTGTTAATTTATACATCTGGCACAACTGGCAAGCCAAAAGGAGCAATGTTAAGTAGTGAGAATATTATTTTTGCAGTTTCCTCTTCGCTTAGAGTCTTGCCATATTCAGCAGGAGATGAGCAGCTTTGCTTTTTGCCTCTTTGTCATGTTCTAGAGCGTTCCAGTTCAGTTTATTCTCCCATAGCCAGTAAAACGATTGTAAATTTTGTTGAAAGCACCGAAACAATATTTGACAATTTACAAGAAGTAGCACCAGATGTTTTTACTGCTGTTCCAAGGGTTTGGGAAAAGGTTTTCTCTCGTGTCACTCTAATGGCGCAAGATGGTACTAAATTTGGAAAATGGGCATTTGCTAGTGCAGTTAAACTGGGCTTGAAGCGGGCAGAATATGTAATAAAAAATGAAAAACCTCCCATTCTGATTGAAGCAAAATACCGCTTTTGGAATTTTTTTATCTTTACAAATTTACGCCGCATGTTGGGCATGAATAATATAAAGCGTGCTATAACAGGTGCTGCACCAATTTCGCCAGATTTGCTAAAATGGTATCGTGCAATTGGCGTTAATTTGGTTGAGGGTTTGGGGCAGACAGAAGGGGCGGGCATCACGGCGATTAACACGCTTAGCAATAATAAAAATGGCACAGTGGGCCCAGCAATTCCAGGCACGCATATTCGCATAGCGAAAGATGGAGAGATCCAATTTAAGGGCGCAAACGTTTTCCCCGGATATTGGCAAGCACCAGAGAAAACCAAAGAAACTATGACGAGCGATGGTTATTTAAAAACAGGTGATGTTGGCCATTTAGACGAAGATGGATTTTTAACTATCACGGGTCGCTTAAAAGATATTATCATCACAGCAGGGGGTAAAAATATCACCCCATCAGAATTTGAAAATAAATTAAAGGCCTCAGCCTATATTTCAGATGCGGTGGTTATTGGTGATAGACGCAAATATCTTACTTGTTTGGTGATGATTGACCAAGAAAATGTAGAAAAATTTGCGCAAGACAAAAAAATACCGTTTAATGACTTTGCATCTTTATGTGCGGCAAAACAGGTGCAAGAGCTAATAGGCTCAATTATTGAAAAAACTAATGAAGATTTTGCTCGGGTCGAGCAGATAAAGAATTTTGCTCTTATTGACATTATTCTAACCGCAGAAGACGATGAGCTAACCGCTACTATGAAGCTAAAACGCTCATTTGTAGAGAAAAAATATAAACCACTAATTGATTCATTATATAAATAACAAATTCATAAAGGGAGAAAAATATGAATATTTTGAAAAAACTAACCGCAACATTAGCAATATCTGCTTCAATGATTGCAGGTGCTTATGCTCAACAAGGTGTCACCGATACCGAAGTTGTCATCGGCTCAAGCACAGATTTATCTGGCATTTTTGCAGCCTTTGGTGCGCCAGCGGCAAAAGCTGCACAAATGTATTTTGATGATGTAAACGCCAATGGCGGTGTGCATGGTCGCCAAATTAAATTTATTGTTGAAGACCATGGTTATTCACTGCCAAAATCTACTCAAACAATAAATAAACTTGTTAATCGTGATAAGGTTTTTGCAACTTTCTTACAAGTTGGCACTCCAATGAATGTTGCAGGTTTTAAACTTACCGATTCTAAGGGAATTCCAAATGTTTTCCCACTAACAATGGCAAGACAGATTTTGCAAGACCCACTAAAATATCACTTCTCACCGGGCGTGTCTTATTATGAGCAAATCAAACAAAGCGTTACCTATTTGAATAAAACAAATGGCGGCACAAACGTTTGCGCAATGTATATTCCATCTGATTTTGGTAAAGAAATTAAAGAAGGTGCATTTGATCAAGCTGCAGAATTGGGTTTAACCTTTGCAGGCGAAACAACTCATAAACCAGATGATGCTGATTTTGTTGGTGCTTTGAGCAAATTAAAAGACGCAAATTGCGATATTGTGGCAATGGCTCTTGGTGTGCGCCAAACAATTACAGCTTATGCAACAGCACAAAAAATTGGCATGACAGAGGCTAGCTTTGTATCATCTGCTGCAGGTTTTCATTCCGTTATGGCAAAAGTTCCAGGTGGAGTAACCGAAGGGCTTTATGCAGCTGCTGTATGGTCTGATATTTTGCCACGCCTAAGCAACCCAACAGTTGGTGCATGGTTTAAAGCCTATACTGAAGCAACAGGCGAAAAACTCCCTGGGACAGGCGCAGTACTTGGTCGTGCAGGTGCTGAAAGTTTGGTTCGTGCGCTTGAAGCTGCAGGTAAAGATTTAACTGCTGATAGTTTCATTGCTGGTATGGAAAGCCTAAATTACATGGATGAAATTCTTGATACTCAAGTGACTTACTCAAAAGAAGATCACGCAGGTGTTGATGAAGTTGTTATCTCTGTGATTGAAGCTGGAAACTGGAAAGTAGTTTCTAGAGACTAGGCTATTAAAAAACTATAATTAGACAAAAGGCACTTCTCTAAATGGAAGTGCCTTTTTATTAAATATCATTACCCACATTAAAAATCCTTAATTATGACATTTATCAAAGCTATTATATGCTTTTGATATTCTATGAAGCGGGATAAAAATGACACTCACAAAATCAACATTAAACAATAGATTTGGTTATGGTATACAGCCTAATATGACAAATATGTCGTCTGTTTCTAATGTTTTATCAGACCTTGCAAAGCCCGATTTTTTTCAAAAGCAATTTAACCGTCCATCATTCAAGCAGCGTTTAAACCTTTTCAATAAATTACAAAAAGCAAGAAAAGATGAGCAGCAAAATAAAACAGGCAGCATGCAAAGTGTTAAGGATATTCAAAAAATAATTCGCACTTGGGTTATCAAAGATGTGCATGCTTTTATCTCAAAAGCGGCTTTGTCTGAAAATGGCTTTAAAGAGCGTTTGGTAGCGTTTTGGAACGATCATTTCACCGTAAGTGGTAGAAATCAAGAATTAATGCTAGCCCATGGTGCATATATCGATGAAGCTATTAGGCCAAATATTGCGGGTAAATTTTCTGATATTCTAAAAGCCAGTGCAACCCACCCTGCAATGCTATTATATTTAGATCAACATAACTCAATTGGTCCTAATTCTATTGCAGGCAAAAAACAAAAACGAGGTCTAAATGAAAATCTTGCCCGTGAAATTTTAGAACTTCATACGCTTGGAGTTGGTGGTTCATACTCACAAAATGACGTGCGCCAATTCGCTGAGTTACTGACGGGTTTAACCATTGGCAAAGTTGGCTCTCAATTTAATCCTCGCTTTTCAGAGCCGGGTAAAAAAACTATCCTTGGTAATAGTTACGGCACGAATAAGCCAAACCTCCAGCCAATATTAGATTTTCTTGATGATCTTAGTATCCATCAAGAAACCGCTCATCATATTGCAAAAAAATTAGCCATTCATTTTGTGTCTGAAAATCCCTCAAAAATTTTGGTTAAAGCAATTCGAACCGCTTTTATTAAATCGGGTGGTGAGCTTATGGCATTATATGAGGCTATGCTTAATCACCCCGATAGTGCTATGCCATTGGGCGACAAAGTAAAATGGCCAATTCAATATGTTATATCATCAATCAGGGCATTAAACTTAAGCCAAGGGTTGAGCAAAGCCAGCGATAAAGAGCTTATAGATATTCATTCTGCAATGTTGAAAATGGGGCAAGATTTATTTCGCCCCTCTGGTCCAGATGGCTGGTCTGAGGCTGCAAGCTATTGGATAACCCCGCCAAATCTTGCCGCACGGATAGAATGGGCAGGAGGTTTAGCAAATGAGCATGGGCAGGGAGTTGATCCACGCATTTTAATAAAACAAGTATTGGGGGATAGTGCATCTGAGCAGTTAATTTATGCGGTAGGTGATACTGAAAGTAAATGGGAGGGCGTTGCACTTCTGCTCATCTCTCCAGAGTTTAACAGGCATTAAAGGTGAGGATAAAAAATGATTACACGTCGCAAATTACTCAATAATTCCCTCATTCTTGGTTGCAGTGCCGCCGCAAGTCCATTCATCACGCCAATATCTTTGCTAGCTGCCCCAACAGATAACCGCTTTGTGGTTATTGTTTTACGGGGTGGAATGGACGGGCTTGATGTTGTTCAACCAATTGGTGATAAAAATTTTTCTTCTCTTCGCAATAAAATAAAAACAGGCGAAGCAGCAGGGGCGCATGATCTAGATGGCTTTTTTGCCCTACACTCTGCGCTTGGCGATTTAATGCCATTATATAAGGCTAACCAGCTTGCTTTTGCCCATGCTTTATCGACTCCATATCGTGATAAACGTTCTCATTTTGATGGGCAGGATTTTTTAGAAAATGGTGGTTTTGCAACAAATGGTGGCCTAACAAAACAGCGAGATGGTTGGCTTAACCGCTTGTTGTCTTTTATCCCCAACAGCTCAATTTCAACTGCCTTTTCTGTTGGTCGACAAAGATTAATGATTCTTGATGGTAAGCAACAAACTTCAAGCTGGTCGCCAGATAGTGATCTTGATCTTTCACCACAGGCGCAAATATTGCTTAAAAAACTATATGAAAATGATAAGTTATTTGCCTCTTCAGCTGATATTGCACTTGATTTATCAGGAAAAATGGACAGCTCAATGGGTGCAGGTCGTGCTGCAAAAGCAAAGGCACTGGCAGCTTTTGCGGCTGATAGATTAAATGAAGAAACTCGCATTGCTGCTTTTTCAATTGGCGGTTGGGATACGCATAGAAACCAAAGCGCAACCCTGCCACGAGCATTAAAAGAATTATCTGCTGCAATTTTAACCCTGAAAAATCGCCTTGGTGCAAATTGGGATAGAACCGCCATTTTAGCAATGACCGAATTTGGCCGAACTGTTAGAGAAAATGGCTCAGCTGGAACAGATCACGGAACGGGCGGTGCAATGTTAATGGCAGGCGGGGCGGTCGCTGGCGGTAAAATATATGGCGAATGGCCGGGCTTGGCGACAAGTGATCTATATGAAAATCGGGATTTAAACCCAACATCAGATGTTCGATCCTATGCCGCCTCTGCCATTGCTGATTTATTCTCTATCAAAAAATCAACCCTTGAAACAAGTATTTTCCCGCAACTTGATATGGGTGAAAAAAAGCGGATTATTTTATAAGCCTTATAATATCAAATGCCTTGACAATAATTGTTGGTGTGTTATTGTAGTGCTACACTAGCAAGGTAGCGCACATAATGATATGGAATGATAAACAGCCAATATATATTCAAATTAGACAAAGGATTATTGATTTAATTTTGTCTAATTCAGTAAAAGCTAACGAGGCTTTGCCATCGGTGCGTCAAATTTCAACTGACTTATCGGTTAATCCTCTTACTATCACAAAAGCCTATCAGTCTTTGGTCGAGCTTGGCATAATTGAAAAAAGGCGTGGGCTTGGCATGTTTTTGGCAAAAAATGCCCGTAAAGAATTACTTAAACTTGAGCAAGAAAAATTTATCAATCAAGAATGGCCACTTATTACCAAGCAAATCAAAATGCTTGAATTGAATATTGATGATCTCAAAGACAAAAAGATTAGAGAGAAATAAAATGCAATTAGAAGAGACAATTGTAAAAGTAAAAGGCTTGAGCAAAAAATTTGGCAATAAAGAAATATTGCACTCAATTGATTTTAGCATTCCTAAGGGGCGAATTTATGGGTTGATTGGGCATAATGGGGCGGGCAAAACCACTGCAATAAATGCGCTTCTTGGTTTAACTTCTTATCAAGGTAATGTGAGTGTGCTTGGGCTTGAGCCATTTAAAAACCGTGCAAAATTAATGCAAAATATTGCCTTTATTTCTGATGTTGCAAGCCTGCCTCGCTTTCTTAAGGTCAACCAAATATTAGATTTAATGGAAGATGTTCACCCTAAATTTAGCCGTGAAAAAGCTAAACAATTTTTGGCAGAGAGTGACATTGTTGGAAATGTAAAAATTAAAAGTCTTTCAAAAGGCATGCTAGCACAACTTCATCTGGCTATTGTTATGGCAATTGATGCTAAACTTTTGGTGCTTGACGAGCCAACACTTGGCTTGGATATTACCTTTCGCAAAAAATTCTATAAAAGACTAGTTGAAGACTATATGGACGAAAATCGCTCTATTCTCATCACTACTCACCAAGTTGACGAAATAGAATATTTACTTACTGATTTAATTTTTTTACGTGATGGAAAAATTGTCTTAGATGCAAATATGGACGAGATTGCAAATAAATATACTCAGGTTTTAGTTTCTCCTGATACGATAAAAAAAGCAAATACCAAGAACCCAATTTTTAAAACAACTCAAATGGGACAGAATATTATGATTTTTGAGGGTTTAAACATCGAGGAAGCTCAAAATTTAGGACAAATAAGCACCCCCTCTACCAGTGATTTATTTGTAGCATTGATGGAGAATAAGAGTTCAAATATAGGAGAAATTAAATGAGTAATTTCAACCTAAAAACAATCAAAGCTCTCTTAAAAAAAGAATTCATTGAACATAAAGTGGCATTTTTTAATGTCCCTGCAATCATTATTAGCATTGTTACGATAACCATTATTTTTGGAATTTTGGTGAATGGAAATGAGTGGCGAGTAAAAACTAAATATATATCAAATATGGATATAAGTGGTTTTGATCTATTTAATACCATTTATGCTTTTTCAATTATGGGCTGGCTTGTCTTTTTGCTCTTGATGTTATTCTTTTATTTTGCGTCTAGTTTTAGCGCAGATAGAAAAGATAACGCACTTTTATTTTGGAAGTCATTGCCAATTTCAGACTTGCAAATTATGAGCGTAAAAACATTAGCTGGGTTAATAGTTTTCCCCCTCACTATTATGCTCTGGTCATTAGTTGCGGCTTTATTTACTTTTATTATTTTTTTGGTTTTAGGTGCTTTTCTTCCTGTAATGAGTGACATTGGATCACAAACCAATTTTGTAACTTTATTAAATATACAAGGCTCAGCACTTGTTTTTATTGCCATAACATTATTGTGGTATTTACCCCTATTTGGTGCGGTTGGCTTGCTTGGAACATTTGTGCGAGGCTGGGCCGTGCCAGCTTTTATTTTATTACTTCTCTTGGGTAAAATTCTAGAATCTATATTTACTTTAAGTAATGGCGGATATTTTAGTGATTTAATGAGTGAGCGATTTGGCGCACCTTTTGAAGCCATTTCCAATGTGTTTTCAAGCCCTAATTTTTCTACTAATGTCGATGCTGGTGGCTTTAGTTTTATAGGTAATTTTGTGCCAGCTTATATTGCGCAAATAAACTGGATTGGCATGGTTTCTGGCTGGCTAGTTGCCGCTATTTTTATATTCATAGCAAGTGAATATCGCCGTCGTAGAATTCAGGCTTAAAGGGCAAAATCATAATATCAATAGTTTGGCATCTCAAAGATTTAGTATAGCTGAAAATTTAAGAGTTAATTTATAGTTTTTTTAAAATAACATTACCAACAGAATAACCAGCGCCAAACGAGCAGATAATGCCTATTTCGCCTGCTTCTAAATCATCACTATATTGAGAAAAAGTGACGATTGAGCCTGCTGATGATGTATTGGCATATTCTTGTAAAATATTTGGCTGTTCTTTTTCGTTTGGAACTCGCCCCAAAACCTTGCGGCCAATCATATCATTCATTGATTTATTAGCCTGATGCAACCAAAGGCGAGAAAGATTGCTCACTTTTATATTATTATCATTTAAATGCTCTAAGATAAGATTTGAAACCATTGGCACAACGTCTTTAAAGACTTTTCGCCCATTTTGCATAAATTGCATATCCCGTAGATCTTCCATTCCATTAGGATAAGATCGACGCAAAAAGCCTAGATTATTTCTAATATTGTTAGAAAATTCAGTGACGCATTTTGTGGCGATAATCTCAAATTGATTTGAGCTATCTGCTGTTTCACTATCTTCAATCACCATGGCAGTGCCAACATCACCAAAGATAAAATGACAATCACGATCTCGCCATTCAACATGGCCAGAGCATATCTCAGGGTTCACCATTAAAACAGTTTTTGCTGAACCTGATTTAATCATATCTGCCGCCATTTGCAGACCAAAAGTAGCACTAGAGCAAGCAATATTCATATCAAAAGCAAAACCTTTAACACCAAGTGCTTTTTGCACTTCAACCGCAATAGCAGGGTAAGCCCGCTCGAAATTTGATGCCGCAACAATTACGCAATCAATATCTTTTGCGTCTTTACCAGCTTTTTCAAGCGCAATTTTTGCCGCCTTTACTCCCATTTCAGCCATGAGGGAAAGCTCATCATCGCTTCGTTTGTTAAAAATAGGATACATTATTTCTGGATCAATTATACCAGATTTATTCATCACATGCCGATTTTCAATGCCAGATGCTTTAACAATAAACTCTTCAGATGAATAAGGAATTGGCTCACGCTCCCCCGAGGCAATTTCTTTAGCAAATTTCTTATTTTGCAAGTCGGCATATTCATTAAATGCTTTCACTAATTCTTGGTTGCTAATTACTTCCTTTGGAGTAAAAACGCCGCTTCCACTAATCACCACTTTTGACATTTTATAATCCTTTAATCTTTAAAAATTTAAATCAAAAATTCTTTGAGCTGCTTTGCAAGCAATTGATTTTTTAGCGTAACATAATCTGGCAATCCGTTTATATATGGCGGATAATCCTCACCCATAATTAACGGCAATAAATATTGGCGGCAGCTTGGCGTAATATTAAACCCATCACTCGAGATAAATTCTTTTGGCATCATTTTTTCAACATTTGCAACTTTGCTAAGATCTGCTTTGCCAATCTTCCATTTGTATGGATTATTTGAAACCCGATCAATAATAGTCATAATTGAACTCTCGCCATCAAGTGCCATTTCAACAGCCGCCTTGCCCACAGCATAGGCCTGTTCAACATCGGTTTTTGAGGCAATGTGGCGAGCCGAGCGTTGTAAATAATCCGCAACCGCCCAGTGAAATTTATAGCCTAAAGCCTCTTTCACCATGCCTGCAACAACGGGTGCTGCGCCGCCAAGCTGGGCATGTCCAAAGGCATCTCTTGTGCCTTGTTCAGCCAAGAATTTGCCATCTTCCCATTGCGCACCTTCTGAAACAATGATTGTGCAATAACCATGTGATTTTACTTTTTCATCAACAAGTGCCAAGAATTTTTTTTGATTAAAATCAACTTCTGGGAATAAAATTACAACCGGAATGTCGTTTTTTTCATCTGCCGCAAGCGCACCTGCCGCCGCAATCCATCCAGCATGCCGCCCCATAACTTCTAAAATAAAAACTTTGGTTGAGGTTTTTGCCATTGAGGCAACGTCAAATGATGCCTCACGAGCTGAAAGTGCAACATATTTTGCAACCGAGCCAAAGCCAGGGCAGTTATCGGTTATTGGTAAATCATTATCCACAGTTTTAGGAATATGAATTGCCTGCACAGGAAAACCAAGATTTCTAGAAATTTGCGAAACCTTATAGCAAGTATCAGCACTATCGCCGCCACCATTATAGAAAAAATAGCCAATATTGTGAGCCTTAAAAACTTCAATCAGCCTTTCATATTCACGCCTATTTTCGTCAATGCCTTTTAGTTTAAAGCGGCATGAGCCAAACGCTCCAGATGGAGTATGACGAAGAGCTGCAATATCGTTATCGCTTTCTAGTGAAGTATCAATTAAATCCTCTTGCAGCGCACCAATAATGCCGTTCTTGCCCGCAAAAACATTACCAATCTTATCATTATGCTTGCGAGCAGTTTCAATCACGCCACAAGCAGAGGCATTAATAACAGAAGTAACGCCGCCAGATTGTGCATAAAAAGCATTTTTCACCATATTAAAAAATTTCCCTAAAAAGCGTGTTTCAACTAAACTATCTTAAACAGTTAAAACCCATTTTGGCTAAACTCTCAACATTAATGAGTAGTTTTTGTGTTTTTTCTTTTTTTTTGAAAAACTGGTGCTAGACGTGAGGCAAAAAGACACATAAATAGGACAGTTGTTTTTTTAAAGTGAATTATTCCCTGAAAGGAAAATATTATGGCAATCCGTGTAGCAATCAATGGTTTTGGGCGTATTGGGCGTTTGGTTTTACGCTCTTATATGGAAGCAGGTCGTAAAGATCTCGATTTTGTAGCAATTAACGATCTTGGCTCAACAAAAGACAATGCTCATCTGTTAAAATATGACAGTGTGCATGGCCGCTATCCGGGTGAAATTTCAGCGACTGATGATAGTATCACAGTTGATGGAGATACAATGAAAGTCCTCTCAGAGCGTGATCCATCAAAATTGCCTTGGAAAGAATTAGATATTGATATTGTGCTAGAATGCACAGGTATTTTTTCAGCAAAAGAAAAAGCAATGGTGCATATTAATGCAGGTGCAAAACGTGTGCTTGTTTCTGCTCCATCAAATGGAGCAGATAATACAATTGTCTATGGTGTTAATGATGACACGCTTAAAAGCGATCAAATAATTGTTTCAAACGCTTCTTGTACAACCAATTGCCTAGCTCCTGTTGCTTCTGTGTTAAATGAAAATGTTGGTCTTGTGCAAGGCTTTATGACTACAATTCATGCATATACTGGCGATCAAAACACGGTTGATACTTTGCACAATGACTTATTTCGTGCTCGTGCGGCGGCGGTTAATATGATCCCAACCTCAACAGGCGCAGCAAAAGCGGTTGGCCTTGTTTTGCCAGAATTAGCAGGTAAGTTAGATGGTGTATCTATTCGTGTGCCAACTCCCAATGTTTCGCTTATTGATCTTACATTTAATGCAAAACGAGCAACTTCAGTTGAAGAGATTAATCAGTTGATGAAAACTGCAAGTGAAGGCAAGTTAAAAGGTATTCTTGGATATAATGATGAAAAGCTAGTTTCATCTGACTATAATCACTCGAGCCTAAGCTCAACATTTGATTCAACTGGCACAAAAGTTATTGATGACACATTTGTTCGAGTTGTTGCTTGGTATGATAACGAATGGGGTTTTTCAAATCGCATGAGCGATACTGCAATTAAAATTGGCAACCTTATTTAATATTTAAAAAAGTTAGGATTTAACCATGGCTAGAATTTCTTTACGACAATTGCTCGATCATGCTGCCGAAAATGACTATGGCATGCCAGCTTTTAATATTAATAATATGGAGCAGGTTATTGCGGTTATGGACGCAGCAAGCCAAACTGGCTCACCAGCGATTATGCAAGCATCACGTGGGGCAAGAAATTATGCCAACGATATTATGCTTGAGGCAATGGTGAGTGCGGCTGAAAAAATCTATCCACATATTCCTATTTGCCTTCATCTCGATCATGGTAACAACGTTGATACTTGTGTGAGTGCAATTCAGCATAGTTTTTCTTCTGTTATGATGGACGGCTCGCTTGAAGCAGATGGCAAAACTCCAGCATCATACGAATATAATATGGAAATTACCAAAAAAGTAACCGAAATTTCTCACATGGTAGGTGTTTCTGTTGAGGGCGAACTTGGCGTTTTAGGCTCGCTCGAAACGGGAGAGGGTGAAAAAGAAGATGGGCATGGGTTTGAAGGTAAGTTAGATAAAGACATGCTGTTAACTGACCCAGACCAAGCGGCTGATTTTGTTGCAAAAACAAAATGTGATGCTTTAGCAATCGCCATGGGAACATCGCATGGTGCATATAAATTTACCCGCAAACCGACGGGCGATATTTTGGCAATGGACGTGGTAGAAAAAATCCATAAGAAGCTACCAAACACCCATTTGGTTATGCATGGCTCAAGCTCTGTGCCACAAGATTTGCTTGAAATTATCAATGCGCATGGCGGTGAAATTCCAGAAACTTATGGCGTGCCTGTTGAAGAAATTCTAAAAGGCATTAAACATGGTGTTCGTAAAGTCAATATTGATACAGATTTACGCCTAGCAGCCACTGGTCAAATTCGTACTGTTTTAGACGAAAATAAGGCCGTGTTTGATCCTCGCACTTATCTTAAGCCCGCACGTATTGCGATGCAAAAACTTTGCGCTGCTCGTTATGAAATGTTTGGCTCAGCCGGTATGGCGCAAAAAATAGTGCCGATTGCTTTAAGCGAAATGGCAAAACGCTATGCTTTGGGTGAGCTTGACCCCAAATTATCTTAAGAGGTTTTTAAGTGACAAAAGAAATTCTAATCGCACCCTCAATCCTTTCTGCCGATTTTGCAAAATTGGGCGAGGAGGTGCAAGCAATTGATAAAGCAGGGTGCGATTGGGTACATATTGACGTGATGGACGGGCATTTTGTTCCCAATATCACTATCGGGCCAGACGTGGTAAAAGCACTTCGCCCGCATACAAAAAAAATATTTGATACGCATTTAATGATAGAAAATTGCGATGCTTATATTGAAGCATTTGCAAAAGCAGGATCTGATTATATTTCAGTGCATGCAGAGGCTTGCACTCATCTTGAGGGTTCAATTCAGCTTATAAGGTCAAATAATGTTAAAGCAGGTGTGGCAATAAATCCGCATACGTCGTTAAATGTACTAGAATATTTATTGGATAAGATTGATCTAGTAATAATTATGTCAATAAATCCAGGGTTTGGCGGGCAAAAATTTATTCCACAAACCTTGCAAAAATTACGCAATTTAAGCGCAATGATTGGTGAGCGAGATATAAGGGTTGAAATTGACGGTGGTGTAACAGCACTTAACGCAGGTGAAATTGTAAAAGCAGGGGCAAATGTTCTAGTAGCAGGCACTGCAACTTTTAAAGGCGGTAAATATAAAGAAAATATCGCCGCAATTCGAGCAAGTGCAAACGCAGGAAAATAAGTGCTAATTTGAGTATAAATAGATATTGGCTTTAGGGCTATGAAATGAAAAAATCAAATTCAGATATTGCTAAGCAAGCTCTAGAAGAAGCCAAAGCTCGTAATGAGCAAAAGGCCGCTTCTAAGACAAAGCCAGTAAAAGAAATAATGGGTCATAAAGGGCTTGAGCCTACCCGTTATGGTGATTGGGAGAAAAAAGGCCTTACTTCGGATTTTTAGACATTATTTTAATAATGTCATTCTATCTACCAACAAGCTACCATCTTCAATCTTATCATTTGGGTGCAACACGACTTGAGTGTTTTCTTTTATGCCCTCTTTCACCTCAGCAAATTTAGAATCTTGCGCTCCTAATGTTAGGTGCAACAATTTTGCATTTTCCCCCTCAAGGCTAAAAACTGCCCATTGGTCTTTGTCACGAAATAATGCTGATGAAGGAACTAATAAGGTATTTTCAACCCTTTGCTCTTCAATGCTAACAAACACCTTATAGAGGTGGCCAAGGTTTTGCCAAAGCTCAGGTTCGCTTAAAATTTCAAGATGTACCCGCACTCGTTGTTCTTCAATACCAAGGGCTGAAATTTTAGTAAAACCTATCGGCTCAATTCTTTTAACTTTTGCTTCTAATTCAATATCTTGCCCCCAGCCACTAAGAATTGCAGGCGCACCAACTTTAATGCGAACCGCATCACTAGATAAAAGCGCAACAATCACTTCAAGATTAGCAGGGTCGCCAATGGTTAAAAGATGCGAGCCAGCGGGCAGGCTTCTTGCACTTTCATTGGCAATTTCTAATACTTGCCCCCCAACAGGTGCTTTGATTTTATAACTTACAGCCCTATCTTTTGATCCGTTAGGTTCAATCAATCTGGCCTGTGCCTGCTCAAGCTGGCGTTTGCGCAATTCTAATGTGGCTTCAAGTGTAGCTAATAAAACCCCCTGACGCTTTAGTTGGAATAAAGTTTGCTCATATACTTGCTCACTAGCCAAGCCACGATCCATTAATTGCTTAGATCTGTTTGCTTCCCCCTGCCAATGCCTAAGCTCGCTTTGCGCACCTGCAACATCGGTTTTTGCAGAAGTAACAGCCGCCTCTGCGGTACGCACTCCTGCCTGAGTTTCAAGCAATGTGCGTTCGTCTAAAAATCCACTAAGTTGTGGCTCAATGCTTGCAACAATGGCATTTTTTTCAACATGATCTCCAATGATAAATGGTATCCTTTGCACATCACCGCCAATTGGGGTTGATATTTGATAGGTATCTTTTACCCTAACAATCCCCTCATCATCAATTGTGACAACAAGTGTGCCTTTTTCTACCTTAGCAATATCAACTCCAATTGGCTGTGGTTGAAATGCATAATAAGCCCCAAAAGCACCTGCCCCAACCATTATTGCTATTATGAAAATTTGCTTCCATTTCATTTCATCAATCCTTTGTTTTGGTCACTAGTCTCTGGTTTTTAACACGGCTATCATATCTAAATTTGCTATGCGACGTTGTACGAAATATGCTGATATAATTGTTGCGATAAGCACTATTAATGCAGCAAATACATAAGTTGAATTCTCTATTAATAATGGCATTCTGAATAATTCTGTCTGAAATCCAGCAATCATTGAAACCGCCATTCCGTATCCCATAAGCCAGCCCAGAGGAATTGCGAATAAAGTTAGAATAGCTAATTCACTTAACAAAATTACTGAAACTTCGCTTTTTGTAAAACCAAGTACTCGCAAGCTGGCTAATTCTCTTGCCCTTTCAGAAAGTTGAATACGCATTGAATTATAAACAACACCAAACACAATGATAACCGCAAGGGCAATATAAACAACACGGCTCATGCCCATGCTTTCACCAATTGTCGCTCTAAGCATTTCAAGTGATTTTCGTTGTAAAATAATTCCTGCAATGGCAGGGGTATGTTTTATTTTATTAAAAAGACGTTTTTTCTCTAACGTATCAAAGCGAATATGAGCCCCATTGGAGAGAGTGCCTTCCCCCATTGCTCTATTAAGAGCCCCAATTTCCATATATGCGCCAAGTCCCATGTATTGTTGAATAATTTGTGATATTGGAAGATGGATTATTTTATCACTTCCATCAAGTATTTCAATCTCAACAATATCGCCAACTTTTACATCAAGAATATCAGCTAGCATTGTAGATAGGGCAATGCCATGCTTGGGTAGAGTTATTGGCTCAAGCTCTAAATCAATAACTCGGCTAAGATCAGCATTGGCTGGTTTACCAGTTAATGAGCTACGTTTTTTGTGTAACCCATTTGAGATGCTTACCCCGACTGAGCGAAAAGGCTCAGCAGAAATAATCCCTGGTAATTGTTTAATGGATTGCATGCCATTTGGAGTGAGGGGGCGTGCCGAGATAATTGTCGCTTGTTGCCTATCGGCTCTAAAATATGTTGCATCAATCATATACTCAAGTGAATCTTGGGTGAATAAGCCACCAATTAATAAACCAGTTGAAAGCGAAATTCCAAGCACGCTAAGAATAGCGCGCACTGGACGGCGAGAGAGATTTCTAATTGCCATTGTAAGCCATTGCGGCATATGACGGGTTAGGCCGATTTTATCAAGAAAAAATCTTTTATAAGTTGGAGGGGCAGGAGGAGCCATGGCAACGGCTGCAGATAAGTTTATGGTTGATTTTACTGCCTGTAAACTTCCAAGAACAGCAGAAATTATTGCCGCCATTCCAGATATAGCATATACATCTGGCCTGTCTTGGAATAATAAAAATGGGAATTTAAAAAACTCTGCATAGATAGTTGCCATGCCCCGTGCTGCCCATGCACCAAAGCCCCAGCCAAGCAAAGTGCCAACGCTTGCAATCAATAATGAGAGTTTTACATAATGCCAAGCAATTGCCCATTCGCCGTATCCAACTGCTTTTAAAAGGCCAATTTGCTCTCGCTCAAGTGCAACTAATCTAGCCAATGTCATATTGACCAAAAAGGCTGCAACCCCTAAAAAAATTGGTGGTAAAACATAAGACATAGCCTTTAAACCGCTTAATTCTGAATCAAGAAATGCGTGTGATGTCTGCCCGCTCCTATCGTAAGCCCCGCTTGAGCCATAGGGCTTTAGTAATTTATCTAATTCATCAATTATTGCCGCTTTATTTGCACCTTTTTCAACTTTCACGCTTACAGAGTTAAACGCCCCAACAAGATTAAAAGAAGCCGCAACATCAAAATAGCGCATCCAAATAATGCCAAATCTTTTATCATCTGGAAAAATATCACCAGGGCGAACCGAATAAATAAATTCAGGCGATAAAGCTATGCCAGTGATAGTGAGGGTGCGGTTAACTCCCCCCATGATAGCCGATATATTATCACCAATTTTAAATTCATGCGCCATTGCAAATGCTTGCGAGATAACTATTTCGCCCGATGTTTTTCCATCAGGTAACCTGCCCTCTTTTATGAATAGCCTGTTTAATTTTGCCTCGCCAGTGTCAGGAATGGACTGAATAAGTCCACTAGCAGGATCATTCATATAAGGGATATTAAGCACTGCAGATTGTACAATCCTAATATCTGCTCTAACAATTCCCTTAATAGAAAGAATGTCCTTTAATTTGTAATTTGGAGCTCTTGTAATATTTGCAAAAATATCTGCAAAATTATATCGCTCATAATAGGCCTGCTGAGTTTCGCTTAAAGCTCGATATGTGCCTACCCCAAGCAATAGGGTCATAACTCCAACAGCTGCCACCAGCGCAATTGCGCCAGCTTGCGCCCAAAGTCGTTTAAAATCCCGCAATAGCTTTTTATTGAGTATTTTCACCAAGACACCTCAGATGGTCTTACTCGATGCTTGTTAATTTTTTCGTCAATTATCTGCCCATCGGCCATGAATAATACCCGATGTGCAATTCTTTGAATTTCAACATTATGAGTGATAATAAGCGTTGTTGTGCCAAGTTCATCATTTATATGGGTTAATGCCTCAAGCACCGTAATGCCAGTTTGGCTATCGAGCGCACCCGTTGGCTCATCGCATAAAAGCACATTTGGCCTTTTTGCAATTGCACGAGCGATAGCAACACGTTGCTGTTCACCGCCTGATAGTTGTGAGGGGAAATGATCCATTCTTGGAACTAAGCCAACCCTTTCAAGAGCCTCTTCTGGGCGCATAGGGTTTTTAGAAATTTCAGTAACCAAGGCCACATTTTCTCGTGCAGTAAGACTTGGAACAAGATTATAAAATTGAAAAACAAAACCAACATGATCTCGTCTGTATCTGGTAAGGCCACGCTCTTTAAGCCCAGTTAATTCAATATCTTTAAACCATGCCTTGCCCGAACTAGCTCGATCTAAACCGCCAAGAATATTCATCAAAGTAGATTTGCCTGAGCCAGAATGACCAAGCAAAACACTCATTTCACCACTAGGAAGCGATAAATCAACCCCACGCAACGCATGCACAGCAGTTTCACCTGATCCATAAACCTTAGTAAGTTTCTCACATCTATAGGCAATATTGCTCATGATTTTATACCTAGCCGATTGAAAGGCATCTAAGCATAAAGGTAAGCAATTGCTATGATTTATGTCAAGGTTAGAGCTAGTTTATAAAAAAGTGAATAATCGCCAAAATTACCAGCATGCACCGCCCGCAGCAAATTTTAATTTGTGAGGACGTGCCAAGGAAAGTTCCGTTTGGCGGCATTTTTTATTTATAAAAAATGGTGGAGCCAGACGGGATCGAACCGACGACCTCTTCACTGCCAGCGAAGCGCTCTCCCAACTGAGCTATGGCCCCATATATGCCGATATAAATATCGGACTTATCTAGCCGTTTGAGTAAGTCTATTCGTCACCCAAATCCGCAGAAACTCCAAGATCTACCTTAGTGCCATCATCATCTTCTTCTTCCAAGAATGTATCTTGTTGGTCGGCGTTTACATCATCATCAACTTCAACACCATCAACATCAGGAATGATTTCATCGGCGTTTTCTTCATCTTCAGCCTCATCTAATGAAATAACATCGGGGTTATCTTCAATATTACTTTCAGCAACTTCTTCTTTTACTTCTGGTTTTTTATTTTCTGTTGTCTTTGCAACAGGTGCTACTTCAGTAACAAAAACCTCGCCACAACTGGGGCAGACAATTGGATCTTTATTAAGGTCATAAAATTTAATTTCGCAGCTTTGACACTGACGTTTTGTTCCTCTATCAAAACCAGCCATTTTATTCCCTTTATAAATTTATTAATTAATTAGATTTTGTTACCAGAAAAAGTGAAAGAGTATTTTTCTAAAACAACTTAAACAATTCGGTTAGAGGAGAATACCTTATTATGTCAAATATAAAATGCTTTTTTTGGCTCAATTTTACTATTTTTATGGGCTTAAGCTAAAATATTGTTTATGATATGAATAATTATCCTCTTTAATAAATGTGAAAAACAATGATTATTGCAATAGATGGTCCTGCTGCTTCGGGGAAAGGTACGATAAGCAAAGGAATTGCCAACCATTATAATCTTCCCCATCTTGATACTGGGTTGCTTTATCGTGCAGTTGGTTATGCAATGCTTGATAAAGAAAAAAATGAAGATTTTGAACAAGTGGCACTGGACTTTGCGCTTTCTTTAGATAAATCCAATCTTGATCCCAATATTTTAGGCTCTTTAGAGGTGGCGAACGCAGCAGCCAAGGTTGCAAAAATAGAAAAAGTTAGGCTAGCCTTGCGTGATTATCAGACAGCTTTTGCAAAGCAACAAGGCGGTGCTATTCTTGATGGCCGTGATATAGGCACAAAAATCTGCCCCAATGCCGATGTAAAATTATTCATCACAGCAAAGCCGCAAGTTCGAGCAAGGCGGCGTAGCCTGCAACTTTTGGCCAAAGGGGGCGATGTTAGTGAAAGTGATATTTTGAGCCAAATAATTGCTCGAGATGAAAGCGATAGAGCAAATAAAGCTGGAAATTTTTATAAAGCTGATGATGCGCACTTGCTAGATACGTCAAAATTAGATATAGAAGCGGCACTTCGTGAAGCAATAACGATTGTTGATGAGGTTATGGCAACAAAATCTGAATAGTTTTATTTTTAAAAATATTCAAAATCAAAATTTTGTTGAGGCATAATCAAAGACAATTTACTATTTTAGTCGTAATTCTTTACAAATAAAATCATTAAAATTTATCAAACCTATTTGTCTGGCTTTCTTTGCGCTGGGTCGTTTTTTTAAACGCAACCTTTTTAGAATGTTCTGATTTATAGAGATTTTTTCAAACTAGCCCAGCGTAAAATATATGGAGTTTATATGACACAGCAAACTGTGAATGTAGAAGATTTTGAAGCCCTTTTGATGGACTCATTCGTTGATAATGAGCCAATTGAGGGTGCGGTTGTAACTGGCACAATTGTAGCGATTGAAAAAGATCTCGCTATTGTTGATGTAGGACTAAAAACCGAAGGGCGTGTTCCGCTAAAAGAATTTGGTGCTGCTGGCCTTGATGGAACAATTAAAGTTGGCTCAAAAGTTGAAGTCTATATTGATCGTGTTGAAAATGCCTATGGTGAAGCAGTGCTTAGCCGTGAGAAAGCGCGCCGTGAAGAAAGCTGGATACGCCTTGAAAAAATGAGTGAAAAAGGCGAGCGAGTAGAAGGCAAAATCTTTAATGTTGTTAAAGGTGGCTATACTGTTGATCTTGATGGCGCAACGGCATTTTTGCCCCGCTCACAAGTTGACATTCGTCCAATTCGTGACATTGCACCTCTTATGAATGTTCTTCAGCCTTTTCAAATTCTTAAAATGGATAAACATAGAGGCAATATCGTTGTTTCACGTCGTTCAATCCTAGAAGAAAGCCGAGCAGAGCAAAGAGCAGAAATTGTTCATAAACTCGAAGAAGGTAAAGTTGTTGAGGGTGTGGTTAAAAACATCACTGATTATGGTGCATTTATTGACCTTGGTGGCATTGACGGCCTGCTTCACGTAACAGACATTGCATGGCGACGAGTTAATCACCCATCAGAAGCTCTAACAATTGGTGAAACAATTAAGGTGCAAATTGTTCGTGTTAATCAAGAAAGCCATCGTGTTTCATTAGGCATGAAGCAATTGCATTCTGACCCTTGGGCAGAAATTGATGCTAAATTCCCAATTAACAACAAGTTCACAGGCAGAGTTACAAATATTACTGATTATGGTGCATTTGTTGAGCTTGAGCCAGGTATTGAAGGTTTGATTCATATTTCTGAAATGAGCTGGACTAAGAAAAATATCCACCCAGGTAAAATTGTCTCCACTTCGCAAGAAGTTGAAGTTAAAGTTCTTGAGGTTGATCCTGAGCGTCGTCGTATTTCACTTGGTCTTAAACAATGCATTGATAACCCATGGGATAGCTTTGCTGAAGACTTCCCTGTTGGCTCAGTCATTGAGGGTGAAGTTAAGAATAAAACCGAATTTGGTCTATTCATTGGCCTTGATGGTGATGTTGATGGCATGGTTCATTTATCTGACCTTGATTGGAATCGCCAAGGCGAGGAAGTCTTAGAAGACTATAATCGTGGTGATATGGTTAAAGCAAAAGTGCTTGATGTTGATATTGAAAAAGAGCGTATTTCGCTTGGTATCAAACAGCTTGTATCTGATGCAGCAGCTGAACAAGCAGACAGCACTGGCGTTAAAAAAGGTGCAATCGTTACTTGTACAGTTTCAGCAGTTAACGATGGCGGCATTGATGTTCAAATTGTTGACACAGAAATGAATGCTTTCATTCGTCGTGCTGACCTTTCAAGAGATCGTAACGATCAACGCCCAGAGCGTTTTGCTGTTGGTGATAAGTTGGACGCTCGTGTAACTCAGTTTGATCGTAAAACTGGTCGCATTGGTCTTTCGATAAAAGCACTTGAAATTGCTGAAGAAAAAGAAGCAGTGAAACAATATGGCTCATCTGATAGCGGAGCTTCACTTGGAGATATTCTTGGTGCTGCGTTAAAAAAAGATAAAAAAGAAGACTAAGTCTTTTTATTGTTCAACTTTAAGATCCGCATTCTTTTTCAAAGAGTGCGGATTTTTTCTAACTTTTATTTGAAGCGCACTTGTGTTTTTTTTTGACAGGCTTTAAGATTTTTATAAATTAATTCATAAATGAAGTGATCTAAAATTGCCCCAAACACCACTTTCCTCTGACCCTAAAGCAACTATTCCTGTTGCCTCAGTTTTACGTAAATCTCGCTGGCGTTGGCGAACAATTGCTATTGCTGCATTGGCGATAGCAATTTTATCTTTGGTGGGGCGGTTTGGTGCAGATAATAAAAAATTTTCTGAAGATCAAATTGCAAGGATTCTTATTGAAAATGTAATAACTACTGATCCAGATCGACTAAAAATACTAAGCGATTTAGCCGATGATGAAAATGTTAAAGCTGTTATTATTTCAATTAACTCACCAGGTGGAACAACCGCTGGTGGAGAAGAGCTTTTTGAAGTTATTTCATTGCTAAGAGAAGAAAAGCCAGTAGTTGCTGTTGTGCATGAAGTGGGGGCATCTGCGGCTTATATGAGCGCAATTGCAGCAGATCGCATTTTTGCCCGCCGCCTCTCAATTGTTGGCTCAATTGGGGTGCTTTATCAGCATATGAATATGGGTAAATTGCTTGACACCGTTGGTATTGATTTTGACAAAGTTCAATCTGGACCTTTAAAAGCCGAGCCTGATATTGATGATCCATTATCTGGTCCTGCACGGGTAAGTTTGCAAGAATTGGTTGATGATAGTTTTAATTGGTTCGTTGATATTGTGGCTGAAAGGCGTGATCTTTCACGAGGTAAAACCCTTGCTTTGGCTGATGGGCGTATTTTGACTGGCCGTATGGCATTAAAAGAAGGTTTAATTGATGAAATTGGATCGGAAGCTGAGGCAATTGCTTGGTTAGAAAAAAACAAAGAAATTGAAGAAGATTTATCAATTGTTACAAGGTTTCCTCTTCCTGAAGATGAGCTTGAACAAATATTACGCTATGTTGGCACTCAGATTTCTGCTAGTTTAGGTTTAAGCTCAAGATCAAAAAACCTTGATGGCCTTGTTTCTGTATGGCAAGCTGATCTATAGTGATTTAATATTTAAATACCCAATCAATGGGTTGGCGTAAAAAACTTTTATTCGAATGAAATGGGGTGGTAGAAATGTTAAAATCCGAATTAGTTCAAAAACTTGCTGATGAGAATCCGCACCTCTTCCAGCGGGACATAGAAAATATAGTCAACGCAATTTTTGGTGAAATTAGTGATGCCTTGGCTCGTGGTGATCGGGTTGAATTGCGTGGTTTTGGTGCATTTTCAGTCAAAAATCGAGATGCACGAATTGGCCGTAATCCTCGCACTGGTGAAAAAGTAAGCGTTGGAAAAAAGTTTGTTCCTCAGTTTAAAACTGGCAAAGAAATTCGTGACAGGCTCAATAAATAGCCCTTTGATTATTTAGTATGGATTTTATTTATGATTAAGCGATTTATTGGTTGGTTTATTTTAGTGCCGATTTGTGCAGTTATGATTGTGTTTGCTTTAGCCAATAGACATGTTGTTTCGCTACATTTTGATCCAACTTCGTCGTTAAACCCAATCATTGCCAATGTTGATATTTCACTTTTTATTATAATTTATGCAATGTTATTCATTGGTATTATTTTGGGCGGAACAGCCGTTTGGTTTACGCAAGGCAAGCACCGCAAAACTTGTCGTAAGCTATCTAAAAAAACTAAATCGTTAGAGTTTGAGCTGAATGAGATGAAGCAATCTGCAAAAAAACAAATGAGTGATAGCTCGCTTTTAAGTGTGCAAGATTTATCTGAATGAGTTTTAAAGCCTATCAGCCAATTATAAAAATTTGTGGTATTAAAACCCCAAAAATTGCTCAACATTGCATTGATGCTGGAGCAGATATGTTGGGGTTTGTTTTTTTTGAAAAAAGCCCCCGTCATCTTGAGCTAAAAGAAATCAAACAGTTAATTGATCTTGTGCATAACAGGGCTGAAACGGTGATCTTAAGCGTGAACCCAAGTGATAAGCTAGTTAGGCAAATTGATGCGCTAAAACCGAACTGGCTACAATTGCATGGCAATGAAAGTCTTGAGCGAGTAAAAGAAATTCGCTCGCTAACAGATATGAAAATAATCAAGGCTTTGCCAGTTGGCTCAAGTGCTGATGTAAAAAATATCAAAGCCTTTTATGCTGTAGTTGATAGAATAATTTTAGATGCAAAGCCGCCAAAAAACGCTTCTCGTCCAGGTGGGCTTGGCAAGGCTTTTGATTGGGGTTTGTTAAAAATGCTTGACCCGTCAATAAAATTCATGCTTTCGGGTGGTTTAAACGATCAAAATGTTAGTGATGCGGTTATAAATGTAAGGCCATTTGGCCTTGATGTCTCATCAGGAGTTGAAAAAATTGTTGGCGAAAAAGACGAAAAGAAAATCTTAGACTTTATAAATAATGCTCTTAACGCCGCCAAAAAATTAGAAAAGTAAACATTATGGATAAAAGCAAGCCAAATTCGTTAAAAAACGGCCCAGATGAAAACGGAAATTTTGGTAACTTTGGTGGACGCTTTGTTGCAGAAACGTTGATGCCGCTTATTTTAGAGCTTGAAAATGAGTATGAAAATGCAAAAAAAGACCCTCTATATAAAGCTGAGCTGGCAAAGTTAAATAAGGATTATACGGGCAGGCCATCGCCACTTTATTTTGCTGAGCGACTTACAAAAGAGCTTGATGGTGCAAAAATTTATTTCAAGCGTGAGGAGCTAAATCACACTGGCTCGCATAAGGTCAATAATTGTTTGGGTCAGATTTTACTTGCCAAACGCATGGGTAGAACTCGCATAATTGCCGAAACAGGAGCAGGGCAGCACGGCGTTGCAACTGCAACAGTTTGTGCAAGATTTGGGCTTGAATGCGTGGTCTATATGGGCGCAACAGATGTTGAACGCCAAGCACCAAATGTTTTTCGCATGAAACTTTTAGGGGCTAAAGTTATTCCAGTAACCGCAGGGGCTGGCACGCTAAAAGACGCAATGAATGAAGCCTTGCGAGATTGGGTAACAAATGTTGATGATACATATTATCTAATTGGCACAGCGGCAGGGCCGCATCCATATCCTGCAATGGTGCGTGATTTTCAATCTATAATTGGGGAAGAATTAAGAGAGCAATTCCTAGAAAAAGAAGAAAATTTACCAGATGCCATAGTTGCCTGCATTGGCGGCGGTTCAAACGCTATTGGAATTTTTCATCCATTTTTAGATGATGTTGAGGTTAAATTATTTGGCGCAGAGGCCGGCGGTTATGGCATTGAAGTAGAAAATGGCCACGCCGCTTCTATGACGGGGGGTAAACCCGGTGTATTACATGGCAACCGCACATATTTGCTTCAAGATGATGATGGGCAAATTCTTGAGGGTCATTCTATTTCAGCAGGGCTTGACTACCCCGGAGTTGGGCCAGAGCATTCATTTTTAAAAGACAGCGGGCGAGTAACTTATGCTCCAATTACTGATAAAGAGGCTTTAGAGGCTTTTCAACTTTGCACAAAATTAGAGGGTATTATTCCAGCCCTAGAAAGTGCGCATGGCCTTGCACAAGTAATAAAAATTGCCCCGACAATGGATAAAAGCCAAACTATTGTGCTTAACCTTTCAGGTCGAGGTGACAAAGATGTTGAGACGGTAAGTAAACTTCTAAGCAGCAAGGATTTTGGAGATAAAAATGCTGGGGAGGAGCTTTAATTATGAATGATAATAGGATAGAAAATGCTTTTAAAAATTGCGCCAAGAAAAATAGAGCGGCACTAGTAACATTTATTACCGCAGGTTATCCAAATTTAAAAACCTCACAACAAATTCTTGATACTCTACCAAAAGCTGGAGCTGATATAATTGAATTGGGCATGCCTTTTTCAGACCCAATGGCAGATGGGCCAACAATTGAAGCAGCAGGACATAAGGCTTTAGCTGGAGGTCATAACACTTTAAAAACTCTTGAAATGGTCACGGCGTTTCGAAAAAAAGACAAATCTACGCCAATTATTTTGATGGGCTATTATAATCCGATTTATGTGTTTGGGGTTGAAAAATTCCTTAAAGCGGCAAAAAAAGCGGGGGTTGATGGTTTAATCATTGTTGATTTACCAAGTGAAGAAGACGATGAATTATGCCTTCCTGCCATAAAGCATGATATAAATTTCATTCGCCTCACCACCCCAACAACTGATGATAACCGCCTTCCGAAAGTTTTAAAAAACTCTTCAGGCTTTGTTTATTATGTTTCAATGACGGGCATTACTGGCACTGCAATTTCTAATTTTGAAAAAGTGGGCGATGCAGTTAGGCGTTTAAAATCTCATACAGATTTGCCTATAGCGGTTGGTTTTGGCATTAAAACAGCAAAAGATGCAGCGCAGGTTGCAAAGTTTGCTGATGGTGTTGTGGTAGGCTCTGCTTTAATAAAGGCACTTGATAATAGCTTGCAAAATGGCAATATAACTAAAAATAGCATCGGTGCAGTGCATGATTTAGTTAGAGATTTGGCAAAAGGCATTGCATCTATTAAAAAATAGTGGCGTTATAATTGACATTGTCCGCAACTTATAAACCTGATAAACTCATTTTTAATTAAATTAAAAAGTTGGCAAAACCCAACGAAACAACAGGTAAAACAGCATTATGAACTGGATTAACAAAATTGTTCGCCCAAAAATCCGCTCGCTTCTTAATAAGCGTGAAGTAAGTGAAAACTTATGGGTTAAATGCCCCGATAGCGGCGAGATGGTTTTTTATAAAGACCTAGAAGCAAACCAATGGGTTGTGCCTTCTTCAGATTATCATATGAAAATTAAGGCCAAAGATCGCATGGCTTCATTTTTTGATGATGGCGATTATGACTTGGTCGATTTACCAAAAACGGCGCAAGATCCTTTAAAATTCAAAGATATGAAAAAATATACGGATCGATTAAAAGAACACCGCAATAAAACTGGATATGAAGATGCAGTGCAAGTTGCAACTGGCAAACTTTCTGGTCAGGGCGTGGTTGTTGCGGTGCAAGATTTTGACTTTATAGCTGGCTCTTTAGGTCTAGCATCTGGTGCGGCAATTGTGCGGGGCATAGAAGTTGCAATAAAGAAAAAAATACCGTTTATTATTTTTACAGCCTCGGGTGGCGCACGCATGCAAGAGGGTATTTTATCGCTTATGCAATTGCCCAAAACTACCGTTGCAGTAAAACGCTTAAAACGAGCGGGTCTGCCATATATTGTTGTATTAACTAATCCAACAACAGGTGGTGTTACGGCTTCTTATGCGATGCTTGGCGATGTTCATATTGCAGAACCAGGGGCATTAATTGGCTTTGCTGGAGCAAGGGTTATTGAGCAAACAATTCGTGAAAAATTGCCAGAAGGCTTTCAGCGTTCAGATTATTTGCTTGAGCATGGCATGATAGATATGGTTGTACATCGCCATAAATTACGTGATGTCATCAGCTCATTAATTTTGATGTTTATGGGCAAGCCAGCAGCAGAAAAATCCACCCAAATTGTTGTTTCACCAAAAGATGAGAGCCAAGACGAAATAGCAAAGGCCAGTGATTTAGAAATAAAAAATAGTGATGATTCACTAACCAGCCCTCCGCCAGAAGCGGCTCACGCAGAGTAGAACTTTTCATGCGCATAGACGCAATATTAAAACGCTTGCTTGAATTGCACCCAAATAAGCTGATTGACCTCAAGCTAAATCGAATTGAGCGATTGCTAAACGAGCTTGGCAATCCGCAAGATAATTTGCCTAAAACAATTCATGTTGCAGGGACGAATGGTAAAGGTTCAACCATTGCTTTTCTTCGTGCAATGCTAGAGGCAGCTGGCAAAACAGTGCATGTTTATACTTCTCCTCACCTTGTAAGGTTTAATGAGCGAATTAGATTATCTGGCGAACTTGTTAGTGATAAAAAATTGCTAGAGGCACTAGAAATTTGTGAGAAAGTAAACGCTGGCAGAGCTATCACATATTTTGAAATTACAACTGCTGCGGCTTTTTATCTGTTTTCAAAAGAAAAGGCCGATTATTTATTGCTAGAGGTTGGGCTTGGTGGGCGGTTTGATGCCACTAATGTGGTTGATAACCCGCTTGGCGTAATCATCACACCAGTTTCAATCGATCATCAAGAGTTTTTGGGCGAGAATTTGCAAAAAATTGCATTTGAAAAAGCAGGTGTTCTAAAGGCGAACTCTTTGGCAGTAATTGCTCGCCAGCAAGATGAGGCAATGGCCTCTATACAAACAGAGGCAAAAAAACTTGCTATAAAACCTTTTGTTATGGGTAGAGATTTTGATGGATATCAGCAAAATAGCAGGTTGATTTATCAAGATGAAAATGGATTATTAGACTTGCCGCCACCAAGCCTTAAGGGTAATTTTCAATATGAAAATGCAAGCACAGCAATTGCTGCAATAACTCATTTCAATTTACCAGTTAATGAAAATCAAATTGAAAAAGGTCTAAGAAATACTGTCTGGGCAGGGCGTTTTATGCCTATTATTGAGGGTGAGTTGCGAGAATTACTTACCCCAAACCATCAATTGTTTTTAGATGGTGGGCATAATGTTGCAGGGGCAAAAGCCATTTCTTCTACATTAAACGGTTTGAATGATAATCGTCCAATTATCCTAATAATGGCAGCTTTTGCAAATAAAGATGTGGTAGGTTTTTTAGAGCAGTTTAAGGGCAGAGTGAATAATATTTTCACAATTGAAATGAAAACCGATAGAAAAATTTTTAGTGCAGAGAAATTAGCTCAATTGGCGCAAGAGCAAGGTTTTAAGGCTTTTGCTGCTAAATCAATAAAAGCGGCACTGACAAAAGCGGCAAAAATTGATGATGCGATTATTGTAATTTGTGGTTCGCTACATCTGGTTGGTGATGTGTTGGCACAAAATAAAACACCGCCCAATTAGAGGCGGTGTAATAATAGTTTAAATTTATAAAAAACTTATCTCTGTACAGGGCCGCCTGCACGTACCCATGCTCCTAGTCCACCACTAAGGTTTGCAACATTTTCATATCCCAATTGTGCCATTTGACGAGCAGCAACACCAGAGCGTGCGCCTGATGCACAAACAATGAAGATGCGCTTTTTCTCAGCAATAGCGGGAAGCGATCCACTACCATCAGGTTGGGCATGGTTAGACAATTCTTGCAATGGAGCTGCAATTGCACCCTTGATTGTACCGCCGTTAATTTCACCATGAGACCTTACATCGATAAAGATACTGTCTTCATCACCATGAAATTGCACTGCAGATCCTGCTGAGATATTTTCAAATCCTGCACCATTACCAGCACCGCCAAACATAGACATAATATTTCCAAATGACATTTTATTCTCTTTCTTTTTTAAAATTTTTTAACTTACGATTTGTTCTTTAAATTGCTTTGCTTTTACCGGAACGCTCAAATAATGAACACCATTTTGCTCAGCTTTAGGAAAACGGCCAGCACGTATATTGACCTGAATTGATGGAAGTAATAAACGAGGCACAGCCAGTTTTGCATCGCGCTTATCTCGCATAGCAATGAAATCCTCCTCATTCACATTATCTTTAATATGAATATTATTGCGCTGCTCTTTTACTGTAGTTTCCCACGCATAATTTTCACGCCCCTCAGGTTTATAATCATGGCACATATATAGAATTGTTTCGTTAGGCAATTCCAGCAATTTTTGAATTGAAGCATATAATTTTTTGCTATCGCCACCGGGGAAGTCAGCACGAGCAGTGCCAAAATCTGGCATGAATAAAGTATCACCAACAAAAACAATATCATTAATTTTAAAGCTAACATCAGCAGGTGTATGCCCAGGGGTGAATAAAATTTCTATGTTTAATTCGCCAAGCTCAACTATTTGCCCATCGGCTAATAGCATATCAAAGTCAGAGCCATCGGTTTTAAGCTCAAGGTCATTAAAAACAGGCCTAAAGATTTTTTGAACCTCGTTAATATGCTCACCTATACCAATTTTTGCACCAGTTTTTGCCTTGATATATGGCGCACCAGAAAGATGGTCGGCATGTGCATGAGTTTCAAAAGCGTAGATAATATTATAATTATTATCACTAGCAGCTTTTAAGATTTTCTCTACCGAGCGAGTATCAACCTCGCCACCATTTTGGTCATAGTCAAGCACAGGGTCGATAACTAAAGCCTTCTTGGTTTTAGTATCAGCAACCAGATAGCTTATTGTATTTGTGGCCTCATCAAAAAAAGCCTGTATATATGGTTTATTATCACTCATAATCTTCTCCAAGATTTATAATTTATAATTATTTTCTTGACCTATATATTAGCATTTACTAATATTGCAACAATAAATTTAAAGAAAGTTTAATTTGTGAATATGATTGAGCAAGAAACTAATAATATAATTGAGCCAGAAAAAATGCGTGATCTTGAGCAAAATGCCGCTCGAGTTAGCTCTATTCTTAAAGCAATTGGAAATGACAAGAGAATTTTATTACTTTGTAGAATTGTTGAGCATGGCGAAATGACTGCTGGCTCGCTTGTTGGGGTTGCTGGTCTTTCTCAATCAGCAATGAGTCAGCATTTAAGTAAATTGCGTGATGAGGGTATAATTACATATCGTCGAGATGGGCAGACGCTTTGGTATCGCTTGGCAGATCAAAATATCAAAGAGCTAATAGTTACATTGCATCGGCTTTATTGTGGAACTTCAAAAGAGTTTTGCAACTAAAATTACTCATAAATAAATAGGCAAATAAATGCTATCAGATCCAAATCTCTTGTCTGTTTTTTCTGGCTCGCTCGTTGGTTTTATCTTAGCCCTTGTTGGTGGTGGAGGCTCAATTTTGGCGGTGCCATTATTAATTTATGTGGTTGGCATAAGCTCAACCCATCAAGCATTGGGAACATCTGCCATTGCCGTTTCTCTCACTGCTCTAATAAACCTAATTCCGCATTGGCGTTTGGGTTATGTAAAATGGCGTTGCGTTAGCTTTTTTGCTTTATTTGGAATTCTTGGGGCGTTTGTTGGCTCAAGCATTGCCAAGATGGTTGATGGTGAAAAACTCCTATTTCTATTCGGAATATTAATGTTGATAGTTGGGTTTTTTATGTTGTTTAAAAAAAGCTCTGCTGGAAATGCAGAAGTTCTTTTAACCAAAGACACAGCAAAAACACTTCTCTCTCGGCTTATTCCTGCGGGTTTTGCGGTTGGGCTTTTATCGGGATTTTTTGGTATTGGTGGCGGTTTTTTAATCGTGCCATCATTGATTTTTGCAACAGGTATGCCGCTTCGTTATGCTATGGGGACTTCTTTGGTGGCGGTTGCCGCATTCGGTGCGACTACGGCCACAAATTATGCAATTTCAGGCATGGTAGATTGGAAAATAGCTGGGCTATTTATCTTTGGCGGTGCATTGGGTGGCTTGCTTGGCGTTGGCGCAAGTAAAATTCTTGGTAAAAGTACAAATGGCCTAAATTATATATTCTCTGCCATAGTGGTTGGGGTTGGTTTTTGGATTATTTATCAAGGTATTTTACAGTTTTTTTAAATCACAGTCTTTCTAAAAGGCCAATCTTTTCTCGCATTATGAAACGCAATGTTAAAACAATAGCAACAAAACCCAAGCCTGCTGCTAAGCCAAGCCAGACTCCAACTCCTTCAAAGTCTAAAACAAAAGCCGCATAATAAGCAGTGCCGATGCCAATAACCCAATAGCCAAAAAATGATAAAATCATAGGAATAAATGTATCATTTAACCCACGCAAGCTGGCCGCCATAATAACCTGCGCTCCATCAACAAATTGAAATAAAGCTGCAACCCCAAGGTAAGAAACAGCAAGTAAAATAACAGGAATATTTTGTTCAATATTTGGGTCAAGAAATAAATGAGCCAGAGTAAAGGGAGCAAAAATAAATAACGCACAAGTAAGTGTCATAAAAAATAATGTTATATAATATGAAGTCCAGCCAGCTTTGTTAATGCCATCATAATTTTTTGCCCCAGCAAACAGCCCAACTCTAACCGTTGTTGCTTGCGATAGGCCAAGCGGAATCATAAAGGCAATAGCAGCACATTGCAGGGCAATGGCATGGGCGGCTACCTCGGTTGTGCCAAGCCAGCCCATCATTATAACTGCAACCCCAAACATGCTAACTTCAGACATAATAGTTAAACCTATCGGTGTGCCAATGCGCAAAAGTTCAAAAAACCTTGGCCAGTCAGGT
>Ga0256834_1000299_pt1 | contig 36368 bp, 35 predicted proteins | sample 4281140metaG_FD_190536 | JGI IMG/M metagenome (GOLD analysis project Ga0256834, IMG submission 190536) | Hydrothermal vent microbial communities from East Pacific Rise, Pacific Ocean - 4281-140 | ecosystem: Environmental > Aquatic > Marine > Hydrothermal vents | place: Pacific Ocean: East...
TGACTAAGTTTCTTATATTTACCCATACTACAAAGATAGGCAAAGCCATCAGAACATGACCACCTGCAAAGCAGGTGGTTTTATAAGGAAAAATAAAGAAAAAGCATCACTCTTTGGTGTACCGACATCTGATATTGATTTAACCATTCGAACTGCAATGACTGGATATAATGCTGGAAGTTTCTTGACGGAAGACGGAGAAGATTATGCCATAATGCTGAGCTTACCAATTAATAAAAAACGAGATTTTACTGATTTAAGTAAAATTTATGTAGAAAGTATGCTGGGTGAATTTATCCCTTTAAATCAATTAGCAAAAATTGAATTCAACACCAATAAAGGAACAATCACACATTATAACACCACACGTTCTGCAACAATAGGAGCAGATATCGCAAAAGGTGAAAATGTAGCAGATTTAACCAATGCTATTAAAGAAAAATTAAATAAATATAATTTCCCTAAAGGCTATAGTTTTATCATAGCAGGAGAAAGTGAAAATCAAAAATCAGCATTTGGAGCATTAGCACAATCCGCTTTAATTGCTTTTATAGGTATTTTGTTAGTGTTGCTTTTACAGTTTAAGTCTATAAAACAAACATTTATTGTGTTTGCAGCAATTCCGTTAGCATTTACAGGAAGTATATATATGCTAATGATTACAGGAACACCATTTTCATTTATGGCATTTATAGGTTTAATTGCCCTAATGGGAATAGTGATAAACAACTCAATAATTTTAATAGATTTTGCTAATAAATTACGTGATGAAGGAAAATCAATTTTTAATGCTTTGTTAGAAGCTGGTCAAGTACGATTTACACCAATACTAATAACATCTTTAACAACCATTTGTGGTTTATTACCATTAACACTACAAGGAACAGAGCTGTGGAGCCCTTTAGGCTGGACTATTATTGGTGGATTAACACTTTCCACTTTATTAGTTTTATTAATAATACCAGCATTATACGTGCTATTTACAAAAGAAAAAACAGAAACAATTAAATAAATATAAAATGAAAAAAATAATAATTATTGCAATACTATTTATTAGTGGAAATCTAATTGCACAAACAGGAACAATTGAACTAACAGTATCAGGAATTAATCTTAAAAAAGGAAAGAATATTAAGATTGCTATTTATGATGAAGTAGGTTTCTTAAAAGAAATTAAAATTCAAAAAATAATTCAATCAAAAGGGAAAGAAATAACAATTGAATTGGATGATATTGAAGTTGGGAAATATGCCATTGGTGTATTTCAAGATGAAAATTCAGATGGTGAAATGAATACCAATTATATGGGTAAACCAAAAGAGTTAAATGGTTTTTCAAATGATGTAAAAGGCAATTTTGGTCCACCTGATTTTAATGATGCTTCTTTTGATGTTCTTAATGACAAAAGCACCAAGTTAGTTATTCATTTAATGAAGTAAAGCAAGATTGGAAAGGTTATTAAGTACAACACAACTTAATTTTGTACTGTAATTAAAAATACAGAAAAATGAATATTATAGTTTTAAACGGAAGTCCACACGGACAAAAAGGAATTACAGCTCAATACACACAGTATTTAGAAATAAAATTTTCTGAATACAATTTTGAAACAATCGAGATTTCTCGAAAAATCAATAGATTAGAAAAAAACGAAAAGTATTTAGTTAGCATAATAAATAAAATGGTAGAAGCAGATGTTATAACTTGGGCTTTCCCAGTATATACGATGCTTGTTCCTTCTCAACTAAAACTTTTTATAGAGTTGTTGTTTAAGCAAAATGCACAAGAATTATTGCAAGGTAAAATAGCTACAGGAATTTCATCATCAGCTAATTTTTATGACCATACTGCACATAATTATATGCACGAAATTTCTTCTGATTTAGGATTGCGATATGTAAGGGGTTTTTCAGCAGAAATGAATGACATTCTTTCGAAAAAAGGACAAAATAACTTTTTAGGATTTGCAAAAGATTTTTTCTGGAAGGTAAATGAAAATGATATTATAGAAGATAGAATTATTTCAAAAATTGATTGGAAATCAACAGATATGCATTCAATAGAAATACCTAAAAAGATTACTAAAACAGGGAACAAAAAAATAGTAATTGTAAGTGATGCTGATGTTGAAGATCAAAATTTAATTAAAATGATACGTTTATTTGAAAACCAAGTTTCACATCCTGTTGAAATTATAGAACTTGGTAATACCAAAATTAAAGGCGGATGCATTGGATGTTTAAAATGCGGTGATGGTGATGCTTGTTTTTATAAAGATGAATATGCTGATGCTTTTTCTAAAGTTAGAAAAGCAGACATTGTTATATATGCTGGAGCAATAAAAGATAGATATTATTCTGCAAGATTTAAAAAATTTATCGATAGATATTTTAGCAATGGACATCGGAATGTGTTAAGTGCTGGACTTTTAGGGCATATAGTTTCTGGACCTTTAAACCAAATAGCAAATATGCGAGAAACTTTAGAAGCACATATAGAAGTTTCTCATTGCCATAGATTGGGAATAGTCTCTGATGACAATTTGGATGCTAAAATGATAGGAAAACACATAAATAATATGGTTAAAACTGTTGAACATTGGGTTGCTAATGAAGAATGGACAACTGGACAGACTTTTCTGGGAGTTGGTGGTCATAAGGTATTTAGAGATTTAGTATATCATTATCGTGGTGTTATGACAGCAGACTATAAGTTTTATAAAGAGAAAAAACTATTAGATTTTCCAACACGAAATTTTTCACAAAGGCTATTTGGATTTTTACTATTAACAATGAAAAAGATATTTAAATTGAAATTAAAACCAAAAGAAATGAATGAGCAAAGATTAAAACCATTTAAAAATTTATTAGCAAAAGAACAGTTAGCCATTAACAACTAAGAATATGAAAACACAACAAGACGATTTAAGTAAGCCATTAACCATAATATCGAGTATAATACCACCAATCGGGTTTTTCTTATTTTTTAAATATAGAGAAAAAGCACCAAATAAAGCAAAAAAAGCCTTTGGAGCTGGGTTAATAGGAATTCCTATAGGATTTGTAATGGGACAATATATCTTTCCATTTTTAAAAAATTTAATACTTTAGTTTATGAAGGCATTAATGCAAATTGGTTACGGAAGTTTAAAAGAAAACTTACAAATACAAGAAGTAGAAATCCCTAAAATATCTTTAAATGAAGTATTGATAAAGGTTCATTCTGCAAGTATCAATCCACACGATTATAAGATAGTTTTAGGGGAGTTTAAAAAAATGGAGAAGTTGAGTTTTCCTACTTCTGTGGGAAGTGATTTTAGTGGAACAATAATTGAAGTTGGTAAAAACATTGATCATTTTGTAATTGGAGATGAAGTTTTTGGTACTTCTCACGGTACAATAGCAGAATTTTGTAAAGCAGATGTATCAACAATATCATTAAAACCAAGAAATAGTTTATTTAACGATATTTCTGTATTACCTGTTGTTGGTATGACTACAATACAATCATTTAACCGAATTGGTGGTATTAAAAAAGGAGACAAAATATTAATTCACGCAGGTTCTGGTGGTGTTGGAACTTTCGCCATTCAATATGCAAAATCAAAAGGAGCGTTTGTTTATACGACAACAAGTGCACAAAATTCTGAATGGGTCAAAAAATTAGGTGCTGATGTAGTTATTGACTATAAAAAAGAAAACTATTTAGATATTTGTTCTGATATAGATATTGTATTTGATACCCTTGGAAATCAATATACTTTTGACGCTTTTAAAATAATTAAACAAGGCGGAAATGTGATAAGCTTACTTCCAGCAGAAATAAATAAACAAGTAGCCAAAGAATTCAGAATTCCAAAACTTATTGCTTTCTTTCTGTCCTTAAAACCAAGTAAAATTAAAAAATTGGTTAAAGATAAAAATGCTACTTATGAATTTATTTTTATGCGTCCTAATCAATTATTTTTATTAGAAATTAGTAATTTAGTTAAAAATAATAGGATAAAACCCATTATAGAAAAAGTCTTTGAATTGAATAATTCAATAGATGCATTTGAACATTTGGCAAAAGGACATACAAAAGGAAAATTAGTCATTAAAATTTAGAATATTCTATAGAAGATAAACCTATACAAATTTACAATTAGCTAAAGCCTCCACTCTATCTGAAATGTAAAAAAGACACCTTCCTTGCATTATATACCAGATACATCAAAGACATAAAAAAGATAAATATATCTTCACTATCTGATATAGTTAATGGAAGATGACTGGTTAGAATAAATCGGAGAATAAACAGATTCTGTATCACCATAAAACCAGAACAATTAGAATACAGAAGCATTTAATCTCAATATCTAAATCACAGATGAGTATTATTCTGTATCTTCACCAAAATTTTTATAAAAATTATGGATTTAACCAACCCTTTAATATATGGAGGACCTGCATTTATCGCATTTATTTTATTAGAATTGGCCTATAGTAAAACACATGATAATAAGGATTTATATGAATGGAAAGACTTATTTGCAAGTGGTGCCATGGGTATTGGCTCAGCAATTATTGCTCCTTTAGTAAAACTAATTTTTGCTGTTGTTTTATTTAAATTTTCATATGAATTATTCAACCCTTTAGTTGATGGTGTTCGTACAAATATACTAGGTTATAAATCATTTGGTTGGGCTTGGTACATATGGTTAATTTGTCAGTTACTTGATGATTTTGCTTATTATTGGTTTCATAGAGCTAATCATGAAATTCGTGTTTTTTGGGCAGCTCATGTTGTACATCATTCTTCAGACAATTATAATTTAGGTACAGCTATTAGAAATGGATGGTTTACCGTATTGTATAAACCTTTTTTTTACATGTGGATTCCTGCTTTAGGATTTCATTATGAGATGTTAGTTTTTTGTCTAGGAATTGAAGCTCTTTGGCAATTCCAACTGCATACCAAATACGTACCTAAATTAGGTTTTCTTGACAAGTTTTTAAATACGCACATGCAACACCAAGTCCATCATTCAAAAAATATTGAATACATGGATAAAAATCATGGCGGCTATTTAAACCTTTTCGATAAACTATTTGGGACCTGGAAAGGATATGATGACACTATTGAAATAGAATTTGGAGTTACGCATCCACCAGAATCATACAATCCTCTAGTCATATTAACTCATGAATATGGTGATATTTGGAAAGATGTAAAAAAGGCAAAAACCTTTAAAGAACGCTTTATGTATGTATTTGGACCTCCTGGATGGAGTGTAGATGGCAGCTCACAAACCATAAAACAAATTCAGCGAGAAATGAAAGCTGAAAGTCAAAAAAAATAATAATTAACTGTATTTTTTTCGTAATTTCACTTTTTGATATTCCCTTTGCAAAACATAGTATGTCGATTTTTGAGCTATTAGTTCAATAGTATCACTCTTCTGAATAACAATTTTTTGCTCTGCAACATCTATGCGATACAATAACTGTAGGTAGCCATCAAAATTATTTATTAAAAGATGATAAATTTGCTGATATATTACTTTGATTAAATCTTCTGGTACAATAAATTCATCAAACTCAATGACTAATCCACTTAATTCAAAATCTTTCTGAAGTTGCTGTATAACTTCAACATAAAGGTTATTTTCAGAAATTTTATAAATAAATTCTAATACATTTATACCATTCAAATTCATCTAACGAATTTAACCTAAAATAGTATTACTTTCTACCATATATTTTGTAATATTATTCTCTAATTTTTATATAATGAAAAGAATAATAGCACTGCTATTTTTATTGAGCTTCTCTTCTATCAATGCTCAAGAAACAGCGACTAAAATGGGACCTATACTTGAAGACTTTGGACAAGTGTTTCAAATCGAAAATCCTGAATTACTTTTAGACAAAGACAAGGTTTACAAGGTTATTTTTGATATATATACAGACCCGTCAAAAAAAGAAGGTCAAATAAACCCTTTACTCAATACAGTAGCTAGGTATTTAAATATGCATGCCCAACATGGAGTTTCTGCCGAAAATATGAAAACAGTTATCATCCTTCATGGTGCTCCAACAAAAAGCACATTGAATGCTACAGCCTATAAAAAGAAGTATAGTACCGAAAATTCGAATACTGAATTGATGTCTGCACTTAATAATGTAGGCGTAGAAATATTTGTTTGCGGACAATCATATTTGGCAAGCGGATTTGAATTAGAAGATAAATCATCTGATGTAAAACTAGCGTTATCAGCTTTAACAGCTTTGGTGAAATTTCAAAGTGAAGGTTATGAATTAATCTCATTCAATTAATGGAACAGTATTTCATCTTCTTTATCATATTCATTATCGCATTATTGATCGGAGCTTATATAGGAAAACTTGTAACTAAGGTATCCTCTGAAAAGGAAAAGTCAAGTCTACAAGAGCGAAACGCAGTATTATTAGAAACGAAGACTACCGCTGAAAAAACCATCTATCAATTGCAATTAGAACACCGAGAGCTCCAAACTGAAAAAGAGAATCTTATCCGTGTAAACATTCAACAAGACGCTGCCATAAAAGGGTTAAATGAGAAATTAACGACTCAAAAACAAGATTTAGAGAATATTCAAGAAAAATTCACCAAAGAATTTGAAAATTTAGCCAATAAAGTATTGGAAGAAAAATCTGTGAAATTTACAGAACAGAATAGAGAAAATATCAAACAAATTTTAACTCCCTTACAAGATAAAATTAAGACTTTTGAAGACAAAGTAGATAAAACACACAAAGAAAGTATTGATTATCATGCCGCTTTACGTCAACAAATAATTGGTTTAAAAGAGTTAAATGAACAAATGAGTAAAGAGGCTCTTAACTTAACCCGTGCTCTAAAAGGAGATAGCAAAACACAAGGGAATTGGGGTGAATTAATTCTAGAACGTGTGCTTGAAAAATCTGGATTAGAGAAAGACAGAGAATATGTCTTAGAAAAAAGTTTTAATACTGATGATGAAAATAAAACCAGACTCAGACCAGACGTTATTATAAATTTACCAGACGGTAAAAAAATGATTGTTGATTCAAAAGTATCTTTAACTGCCTATGAACAATATGTAAATAGTGAGGATGAATCAATAAAATCTCAATTTTTAAAAGATCATATCAACTCCTTAAATAGACATGTTACACAGTTGAGCGATAAAAAATATGAAGATATTTATGAAATAGAATCGCCAGATTTTGTACTATTATTTGTACCCGTAGAACCTGCATTTGCAGTTGCCATAAACAATGACAATCAACTGTACAATAAAGCATTTGAAAAGAATATTGTAATTGTTACACCTTCTACCCTATTGGCTACACTCCGTACTATTGATAGTATGTGGCAAAATGAAAAACAGCGTAACAATGCGGTTGAAATTGCCCGTCAAGCTGGTGCCTTATACGATAAATTTGAAGGTTTTGTAATTGATTTGACCAAAGTTGGTAAGAAAATGGACGAAGCAAAAAGTGAATATAAAGGAGCAATGAATAAGTTGGTAGAAGGTCGTGGAAATTTAATTACCTCTGTAGAGAAAATAAAAAAACTAGGAGCAAAAGCAAAAAAATCTTTACCACAAAATATTATTGAAAGAGCCAGCGAAGAAGATTAACAATAAAACATGTAACATCTTTAAAACAATCACTACTAATCAATTAATAATAACAATAAAATAAATTTATACAATGAAATATACAAACAAAGCAATGCTAATTGTAGGATTTGCAAGTATCATTTTATTCTCTTCATGTAAAGATGATAAAAAAACTATTGCAAATTCTGACAATGCTACAGCACAAATTCCAGGTATCGTATTGGCTAATATGGACACCACAGTGAGTCCAAAAGAAGATTTTTACAACTATGTAAATGGAAGTTGGATGAAGAACACCAAAATACCTGATGATAGAACGTCATGGGGTGGCTTTGGAGTGCTAAGAAAAAAAACTGATAAAGATGTATTGGCAATTTTAGCCAAAGCAAAGAAAAGTGGAAAATATACTGCTGATACTGACCAAGCCAAAGCATTATTTATTTTTGATTCAAAGTTAGATACTCTTTCAAGAAATAAATTGGGCGTTACACCTTTGCAACCTGCATTAGCTGCTATTGCTGGTATAAAAAATATCAAAGATTTGCAGACTGTACTTGCAAAAGAAGATGCAGTTGCATCTCCTTTTGTTGGATTTACAGTTTTTCCAAACCTTAGTGATAGTGATATTAATGCTGGTTATATAACTCCTGGAGGCTTAGGTTTACCCGATCGTGATTATTATTTGGATCAAGATGCTAAGTCAAAAGAGATTCGCCAACAATACACAGAACATATTACTAGAATGCTACAATTTCTTGGTGACGATAAAGCTGATGCTGAAAAACAGGCTAAAACTATTTTAGCCCTAGAAACAAGATTGGCAAAACCTAGATTAGATAAAGTGCAAAGTAGAGATGCTAGAAACTTTAATAACCCACGTACTATTAATGAGCTTGATAAAATGGTGTCTGCTATTGATTGGAAGAAAATGATTGTAGACATTGGCATTAAAAAAGAAGTTGATACTGTAATTGTAATGCAAACCAAATATATGGATGAACTTCAAAAAGCACTAACAGATACAGATATTGAAACATTAAAAACGGTAATGCGTTGGTCAACTTTAAATTCTTCTGCTGATGCATTAACTACAGAAATTGAAAAAACCAACTGGAATTTTTATAATAAAACTTTAAGTGGTCAGAAAAAACAAAGACCCGCAGATGAAAGGGCTTTAGCTACTGTTAATGGTACTGTTGGCGAAGCTTTAGGTCAATTGTATGTTGATGAAATGTTTCCTCCTGAAGCAAAAGCAAAAGCTGAATTGATGATTGCTAATGTTATTGACGCTTATAAGAAACGTATCAAAGCTTTAGATTGGATGGGTGAAGACACAAAAAAACAAGCGATAACTAAGTTAGATAAATTTACAGTTAAAATAGGTTATCCTGACAAATGGGAAGATTATTCTGAATTAGAAGTTAAAGAAGGTAATAACTATTTTGAAAATATTACAGCAGTGAATAAATGGTCTTTAGCAAAAAATTTAGCTGATTTTGATGAGCCTGTTGATAAAACAAAATGGGGTATGTCACCACAAACAGTAAATGCATATTTCAATCCTTTATTTAATGAAATTGTTTTTCCTGCTGCCATTTTACAACCTCCTTTCTACAACTATACTGCTGATGAAGCTGTAAATTATGGTGGAATTGGTGCTGTTATAGGTCATGAAATTTCTCACGCTTTTGATGATAGTGGTGCACGTTTTGATGCTAATGGAAATTTAAACAACTGGTGGTCTGACGCTGATTTGAAAGCGTTTACAACAAGAGGTGATGCGTTAGCTTCACAATACAGTAACTTAGAAGTATTAGATAGTGTATTTGTAAATGGAAAATTTACTTTAGGCGAAAATATTGGTGATTTAGGCGGCGTATTAGGAGCTTATGATGGTTTGCAAAAATTCTATGCTGACAATAAAAGACCTGATAATATTGATGGCTTTACACCAGAACAGCGTTTCTTTATGTCTTGGGCTACTGTTTGGAGAACATTAATTAGAGATGAAGCTTTACGTACAAGAATTAAAACTGACCCACATTCACCAGGTAAAATTAGAGCGATACAACCTTTACTAAATGTTGATGCATTTTATAAAGCATTTGATATTAAAGAAGGTAATGCTATGTATTTGGCTCCTGAAAAACGAGTTCGGATTTGGTAAATTAGAGTTATTCTTTTTAACAAAAAATGAGGCTGCCTAAAAAGACAGCCTCATTTTTTATTTATTATTACTAACAACCACCCAAGGTTGGACATGCCATTTGCTAATCAATCCATTTTTAACATAAGGGTCATTTTCAGCAAAAGCAATTGCATCAGACTTTTCTTTAAAAACAAGTAGTGCTCCATCTGCTGGTTCTGCTAATGCTCCAGCCATAATAAGACCTCCATTTTTATATGCAATATGTATTAATGTCAAATGATCTTTACGATATACCTCTCGTTTCAAAAGGTAATCTGCAACTGTTGTGTAAAAAAGAATAAAATAATGTTTCATATTATTTACATATTAAACAACTCTCTTTCTCTCATCAATATATTTACTTTTTTTGCTACACTATCTAAAACCGTTTCATCTTTATAATTAGAGATTACTTGGTCTATTAAATCAACGATACTTGCCATATCATTTTCTTTAAGACCTCGAGTTGTTACTGCAGCTGATCCTATTCTAATTCCTGAAGTTACAAATGGTGACTTATCATCAAATGGTACCATGTTTTTATTTACCGTAATATCTGCTTTTACCAACGCATTTTCAGCTTCCTTACCAGTTATATTCTTATTTCTTAAGTCAATTAGCATCATATGATTATCAGTACCTCCTGAAATAATATGATAATCTTTAGCAACAAATGCTTTTGCCAAAGCAGCAGCATTCTTTTTTACTTGTACTTGATAGTGTAAAAATTCATCGGTTAATGCTTCACCAAAAGCAATGGCCTTAGCGGCAATAATATGCTCTAATGGGCCTCCTTGATTTCCAGGAAAAACAGCAGAATTTAAAAATGAAGACATCATTTTTGGCTTACCATTTTTAAGAGTAATGCCCCACGGGTTTTCAAAATCTTGACCCATCATTATCATCCCTCCTCTTGGACCACGTAAGGTTTTGTGTGTTGTTGTAGTAACAACATGGCAATGCGGCATAGGGTCATTTAAAATACCTTTAGCTATCAAACCAGCAGGATGCGAAATATCAGCCATTAATAATGCTCCAACATTATCCGCAATAGTTCTAAAACGTTTAAAATCAATATCTCTAGAATACGCAGAAGCTCCTGCAATAATTAATTTTGGTTGTTCTTTGTTAGCAATCTCTTGAATTTTATCATAATTCAACACACCAGTTTCTTTTTCTACACCATAAAATGAAGTTTTATATAAAGTCCCTGAAAAGTTTACAGGAGAACCATGAGTCAAATGACCACCATGAGACAAATCGAAGCCTAAAATTTTGTCCCCAGGTTTAATCAATGCAAAGAGCACCGCAGAATTTGCTTGAGATCCTGAATGAGGTTGTACATTAACATACTCTGCTCCAAATAAAGCTTTCGCTCTATCAATAGCCAATTGCTCCACAACATCAACTACCTCACAACCACCATAATAACGTTTGTTCGGATATCCTTCTGCATATTTATTAGTCAAAACAGATCCAGCAGCTTCCATAACTTGGTCACTTACAAAATTTTCAGAAGCTATAAGCTCTAATCCGTTAATCTGTCTTTGTTTTTCCTCTTCAATAAGGTCAAAAATTTGTTGATCTCTTTGCATTTTAATTTGTTGTTTTATTTTACTATAATTCCTGTTATTTCTTAGACACCAAACTGTTTTAAATGATGGTCAAAATGTTTATACATTAAAACATCCCACTCTCTACCTGTCATTTTACCAAAAAACGGATGTACCTTATCATTAAAATCTTCAATTTTCATCATCCCTAATGTAGACAAGACACGTATAAAATCATCTTTCTCTTTGTTAAAATCCTTTCTACCCTTTACGATTAATCCAGGTACGGTTGGTGAATTTTTTTTCAAAGGGACATCATTTTTTAGAGTTTTTTTCAAGACAATTCTTCCGAAAATTCGTCCTAAAAACATACGTTTCATCTTTTTAGTACCAATTGCCATTTTAGAAGACTCATTGCAATGCACCAACATTTGAACTACATCCATCTTTCCCCATCTTGCCTCTGAAAATTGCGTTAAATTACGTACTCTTTGTATTAAAACTTCTGAAGTGTCTTTGTCTAGAATATTACTCATTATTAAATTAATATGTTAAAATGAAGTCAAAAATACTAATTTCATCTTTCATATACACAGAAACATTTATATTTGAACAAAAAAATAAAATAAAATTTAATATATGAAAATAACTGCTAACGATCCAAATAGAAAAACGTGGTTAACTGTATCTGATAATTCTGATTTCCCTATTCAAAACATTCCGTTTGGCGTTTTTTTAACTCGTGATGATATTATTACAATTGGCACAAGAATAGGTGACTTTGCCATTGATTTAGGAGCTTTACATCAATTAGGATATTTTAGTGAAATTCCATTAACTGATGATATTTTTTTACAAGACACCTTAAATGATTTTATAGCTGATGGTAGGAAAACTTGGAGATTAGTAAGAAATAGAATTGCTGAAATTTTTGATGAGAAAAATTCTTCTTTAAAAGAGAACATGGCTCATAAGGATAAAATTATCTTTTCAATGGATGAAATAGAAATGCAATTACCTGTAGATGTAGGTGATTATACAGATTTTTATGCTAGTAAAGAGCATGCAACAAATGTAGGAAGCCTGTTTAGAGATCCTGAAAATGCATTATTACCAAATTGGTTACACATTCCGATAGGTTATCACGGTAGAAGCTCTTCCATTATACCCTCTGGAACACCAATAAGAAGACCTATTGGACAATCAAGACCGTCTGAGGGTAGTGACACTCCAAATTTTGGACCATCAAGATTGTTAGATTTTGAATTAGAAATGGCTTTCATTACTACAGACATTAATCATTTAGGTAATTCTATAGCGATTGATGATGCAAAAAGTTATATTTTCGGATTGGTACTTTTTAACGATTGGAGTGCAAGAGATATACAAGGGTGGGAATATGCACCACTTGGACCGTTTTTAGGGAAAAGTTTTGCCTCTACAATTTCGCCATGGATAGTCACTTTAGATGCTTTAAAGCCATTTAAAGTAAAAGGGCCTAAACAAGACCCTAAGCCTTTACCCTATCTAAAACAAAGTGGTAAGAATAGTTATGACATCCACTTACAAGCATTTATTCAACCTGAAGGTAAGGAAGAAACTTTGGTAAGTCATTCGAACTTTAAATATATGTATTGGACTATGATTCAACAACTAACACATCATACCAGTAATGGTTGTAATATTAGAGCTGGAGATATGATGGGGTCAGGTACAATATCTGGGCCAACAAAAGATAGTTATGGTTCTATGCTTGAGCTGACTTGGAGAGGACAAAACCCAATAAAACTAAATGATGGGTCTGAGCGTAAATTCATAGACGATGGTGATACAATAATAATGAGAGGTTATTGTGCAAATAATAAAGTTCGTATCGGTTTTGGAAATTGTACAGGTAAAGTTCTACCTGCTTTAAAGTAATTTTTAAATTTATTCTCATAAAAAATCATCATGCCATAATTATTATGGCATGATGATTTTAAATTAAAAGAGTAACTTTGTAATCACCAATAACCGAATCTTATTATGAAGAATATACTACTCACATTTTTAGTTCTTTCTATATTGTCTTGTGGAAGTACACAAAAAGCAACTAGTTTAATTCAAACTGGTAATTATACTGAAGCTTTTAATACTTCTGCCGAACAACTGAACAAAGACAAAACAAAAAAGTCAAAACAGAAACATATTCCTATTTTAAAAGAAGCATATACAAAAGCTGCAATTCAAGATATAGAAGAAATAAAAAGGTTAAAAAAACAAAGTACACCTGAAAATCTTAAAAAGATTTATGTAAAATACTTAAACCTTGACATTAGACAAGATGAAATAAAAGCCTTACAACCATTATATTTTGAAGGTAATGAGGTGTCTTTTGATTTTAATGATTATACCAAGAAAGTAAAAACTTCAAGAAATAATTATTCTACAGCTTTGTATAAAAGTGCCATAGACAAAATAAAAGGAAATCAGTTAGATGCTAGAGTTGCTTATAAGCATATTGAAGATTTAATATATTTAGATCCAACTTATAGAAATGATTTAGATGCATTGCTGAAAAAGGCAAAGAACAAAGGAAGTAATTTTGTTTATGTAACACTTAAAAATAATGTAAAAACTATATCAAATGACAGTATCAAAGATTTCTCTGTGATTAACTCTGTAAATTTCAATAACCCTTGGGTATTGTACCACAACAAGAAAAAGAAAGGGGTTCATTATTCGCATCAAATAGATATTGTATTAAATAAATTGATATTTGAACCCGAAAAGACATCTCAGCAAACTGTACCTCAAGAGGCAAAAGTACAAGATGGTTATCAATATAAACTAGATGGTAATGGCAATGTAATGAAAGATACAAAAGGGAATGATATTAAAATTGCTAAGTACAAAATTGTCAAAGCTGAAGTAGCTTTATACCAACAGAATAAAGCTTCTAAATTAGATGGCTTAATGACTATTAAAGATTTAAATAAAAAAACTACAATAGCTTCTAACCCAATGTTTGGAGAAGCAAAATTCCAAAATACCTATGGTAAATATAGAGGTGATCAACGTGCAATAGAGCAAAAATACCTCAAAGCTTTACAATCAAAGAAAGTTCCTTATCCAAAAGATTATGAATTTGTAAAATATTCAATAAGTAATTTCAAACAAAAAGTTACAGCTTTATTAAGTCAACAACAATTTTAATTTAAAGTTAGTAAATTCAAATTAATAACTGCCCTGTTTTTTAGGAAAATCCACATTTTCACAATTATATCTAGACCTTTATTTATAAGGAATACAGGGCTTTTACCAACTATTTTTGGCACCATTACCCTAAAAAACGAAGCCCAACTATTATAATAGTTGGGCTTCGTTTTTTCTTTTAAAGATACAAAAGTCTAATTATGCACTTCTTTTCTTTTTGAAAATGATATTATACATTGCTTTAAAGAAAAACTTAGTATCTGTTGTATATGGTTTTTCTTTTTTCTCTATGAGATATTCTTTTTCAGCTTGTAACACACTACCAACTGACCCCTTTCTATCTAATGCTACATAAGGAGGTACACAACCTGGCTTTTGAGTCAAACGCAATTCTTGAATATCTTTAGGGATATCTTGAAAATAACGCTCAGAAACTGGTCTAACTCCTACTAATTTCAATTCTCCTTTTAATACATTAATTAATTGTGGTAATTCGTCAAACCAATAACGACGCATAAATTTACCCCAAGGAACAATTCTAAAATCATCTGCAGGTTTACCTGACTCTGCATACCCATTCAGCTTCAAAACATAATCTTGTAAATATTCTGAATATGGATGCATAGTTCTTAATTTATATACACCAATAATTTTACCATTTTTACCTACACGATTCATTTTAAATAATGGTCCATAACTAGGGTTCATATTAAAAGCTGGCTCTTTTACTTTTTCAACTACAAAATAATTTATACCATCAATTTCTTTTACGTCAATAATATCAAAACCACACGAAACTAATCTACCTAAAGACTCTGCTTTAGAAAGAAATCTATTTTTGCCCTTTGTAGAGAAAAAGTACAATTTCTTTAAAATTGGTAACTTTGGAAATACTCTTTTAAATAAAAACTCAAAGCCAAAGTATAAATGCTTTAAAACAGGAATCTTATATATAGGATTCTTTTGAGCTATAGAGGTGAAAGTTTCAAAACTACCTAACAGCACGCCACCTATTGGTAACTTAGCGTTAACTTCTTCAAATTGTTTATTAATTTGTCTGAAATTATTTATTTTATCAAGTAAAATAACATTTTCAATACCATCTATATCATTATAGGCAGACAGTGTTTTATTCTGTGGAATTACTAAATTCTTTATAGAAGAAATATTAATAAACTTCTTAAAAAAGCTGTAAGCTTCTAGCCCTATCTCATCAACAATTGTATTCTTATTGTTAGTATTTAAAGCTCTTTGTAATATTTCAATTTCAGAATATTTATTAAATGCATCTAAAAATTCTTCTTTCCAATTAGAATATGTTTTAAGTGAAATGCCTTCTTTTTTACAAATCTCTTTTTCACTTTCTAAACCTACAAGTCCATCAACAACTATTTTAATTCTTTCTAGTGATGAGAAATCTGTAGCTTTTTTATATTTTAAAAGACGAGGTTTTAATGAAGTGTTTTTTTGCTTAACTAGAGGTTTAGCTATAGCAACAGACTTTAAGAATTCTTCAAGACTATCTTCATTTTTCAACTTAAAATAATCTTTAAATTGAAATGCGTTGGTTGGGGAGTTATTAATCATAGCAATATTTTTAATTAAACATTATCTTTTAAATAACAATCATGTGGACTTGCTCCAATGACGTGAATTAATTTGGGTTTAGTTAAAGATAAATAGTTGAAAGAAAAATATACTATATTTAAAAGGGTAAAAAATGTACCATTCTCAAGTTTTCGAAATAAAACTGAAAAATTAGTATTCCATTTTTCAATATACTTATAAGTTGTAAGTATCATTTTTAAGGGGTTTCTTTTTTATATAGCTTTTGCAAATATAATATAATTATTTAATATAACGCAAATTATCTGCAAAAATTACATTTAAAGTAACCTTCTGATTTAAAAGGATTTAATTAGAGATCGCTTTAATCCTAAAAAAAATTATTTAGAGGGTATTCATTGTCAAGAAAAAAATGATTTTATTCGTTTTTTTCTATACTGAATTGCTTCATTTAGATTTGGTGTTGTATTGTAAGTAGCTTTATCATCATCATTTGAAATATAATTAAATTCTTCTTTTTCTAAAATGTCTAAAGCCTCTATCATTGCCTTTGCTGCAATAGTATAATTTTTCTTGACAATTGAATTGAAATTATCTCTTTTTTTAACTTCATACTTCTTTTGTACAACAATATCTCCTGAGTCAATACCTTCTTCAACAAAATGTATTGAGACACCTGTTTCTGTTTCACCATTCAAAGCTACCCAAAAAGGTGTTAGCCTGCCTCTGTTTTTTGGCAACAAAGCATTATGTCTATTTAAGACACCTATTTTTGGAATACTCAACAGTTCTTTTTTTACTATGTTTTGGCTTTGATTTATAATAACATCTATATCAAGAGTTTCTAAATGTGTTCTGAATTTCTTACTGTTAGGTGTGGTTATCGATAAGGTTGGTATACCATTAGATTCTGCATAAGCTGCTATAGAAGGATCCTTTGAAATTCCCAAAGCAAATAATTTCTTTTTTATTTTATGAAATACTGTTTTGACAGAAGTTTTAAAAAAATGCCATGGCCCCATGATTAATAATAATGAAAGAACATAAGTATATTTAGATTTTCCTTTTGAAAGAGTTAACCTATTTCCTTTAGGGATTGCTAATCCAACAATTTCATCTTTTTTTGCATCAATAATTTCTTTAATAAAATCGTAGGTTTGGATAGGGTCATCCATTGTAATAATATATATTCTCATTATAGTAAGCCTTTTTGTTTACAAAACTCTTTTATTGTACAAAATTTAAATTCATGTTTCTCAAAATATTTAATCTCTCTTTCATATATTTTAATACCTTTAATTCCTAAATTTTTAACTTTAAGTTTTGACCTTAAAGTATCTTGTAAAAAAGCAGCTAAAAAGTTTTTTGATCTTTTATTAATTTGTCTCTCTTCATCACTTTCATCAATAAATTCATTTGGATGTGTATCAAATACAATAGGTTTTCCTGTTATTGAAGACTCAAAAGCCATTACCCTGCGTTGAAGTGCTGTAAGCGTTGGAAATATTCGCATAGTAGTACTTAAATACGGTAAGATTGAAGCTGTTAAAGGCACTTCTATAATTTGCCCCTCTCCCTTCTTAAAAAGGGAATTTTCACTTGTACGGTAAGGCAATCTAGGAGCAGTTAGCCAATTCAACTTTTTTAATCCGCCAAATGACATAAACATATCAAATCGTTGAGAAGCAACTGAACTGTCAATTTTATAATTAGTTTCTGCCAATGCAATTGCAGTATCATTGTTTACTCTGAGAGCTGGAGCTCTAAACGAAATAATTTCTTCACCTATAATATTTTCAATAATATCTTTAGATTCTTTCAAGTGATTTATCTGTTTTTGCAATGGCATTACATCAAATCCATTTTCTTTTGTATGAGATAAACCATGGCTTCCAACTTCATGACCGTAAGGAACAACCATTTTAACAATTTCAGGATATAATTTTGCGATATAACCTGTAAAATAAAAAGTAGATTTTACATTGTATTTTGCATATAAGTCTAACAATAAAGGCATCCCTTCTTTCAAAACCTTATAACCGGTTTCATCTCTTAATGAATTGTGCCAAATGGATGTCGTTTCTACATCATTTGATAATAAACAGTATTTATTCATCTTATTTTCTATATTTCACCAACATAGCTTTAACTACATTTTTAATGTTTTGCATAACCAATTCAACAAACCATAATCCACCAACATCAAACCATCTATGAGGGTGTGTACTAATAATTAACTTATTGGGTAATTTATCTTGTTTAATCAATTCCATCATATGATCGATACTCTTAATTGGAATATCATATTTTGTATCTACTTTATCTCTTAAAATAACACTTTTTTTATTCCAAGCTCTACCTGTATCTGTAATATAAAAAACTTCATCATAATCGACATCAAAATAAGGTTCTGCTATAATTCCATTTTCTTTGTAATTATATTTTTCCCATATTTGACGATTGTCAATACTATTTTCAGGACTTCCATGCATACAAACTGTTGTAATTGGATAAAAAGTGCGAAAGTATTCTAAATTCTTTTGATATAAACTAAAAGCTTTTTCAAAATCACCTTTAGCCATTCCTAAATCTTCGTAGTGATAACCTAGCTCATGCCCCATTGAGACAACTTCTTTAATTACATTTTGATCATTACTTTCTGGCACAATTCTAAAATAATAACTTCCTTTTACATTTAAAGAATGTTCAATCTTAGCAAGCCAAGTCGCATTTATTGATCTTCTATCAACATCATGTCTTAAAACAACTACCTTATCTTTAGGGTTCTGAATAAAATCTTCAAAAGTTTGAACATTGTAATTCTTTTCAATTAAAACTTCAAGTAACTGTTTATATTTTTTTAATGTAAAGTCCATTTATTATTTATTAATCTGTTTGTGAATTGATGAGAAAAATATATCATTTAACTCTGATACTTTAGTTTTGTCTAAGTCTTTGTTCAATTCAAGTTTTATTGCTTTAAATTTTTCTAGAAATTTTTCTGGCTCAGAATAGAAAATTCCTCCATAATCATTATCTAAATAAAAATCTAGACTCCCATAATTTGAAGTTAAGACAGGTACACCACAAGCTCTAGCTTCTAAAACTGATAAAGGCATACCTATAGAGCTGTTTTTCTTTACTACAGGAAAGATATATAAATCACTTAATTGGTAAATCTCTTCTATGTTTTCTATATATCTATCAATAATTATAATCCCAGAGTTGAGCAATTCATCTTTTAATGTTTCTTTTCCATAAGCATCAATTGGTGTAGAACTACTTCCAACCACAACGACCTGTACACCATATTTTTGTAAGGGTATTAATGTTTTTAAATTTCGTCCTTCATTAAGGTGCCCCATATGTGTAATAATAAAAGCTTCTGCTGAAAGGTTATATTTTAACCTTAATGATTTCTTTTTACCGTTATCTGCCAAAGGTTTAAAAATAGATAAATCTGTCAATAATGGTATTAATTCATTTTTAACCCCCATACTATTCCAAATGGTATGAAGAGCGGGAGATGGCGTAAATGCTACTTTAGGCTTAATCATTCTTATAATGACCTTTTGCCAAGTCTTAATTGGTTTTGGCTGTAGAGCTATAAATATGATATTAGCTTTTTTAGCTAAAAAAGAGAACACTTTTAACCTCAAATAACTAGCAAATGTACTTGACTGAAAAGGTAAATAAACAATTGATTCTGGGGAAAAATTTTTAATAATTGACTTAACTTCCCTTGAATAAAATAAAGGGTTTGTATTTACAATGTGAATATTATCTTTCTCAAAACCATGACGACAAATGACTTTTAAGTCATAATTATCATCTAAGTCTAGAAATAAATTATAAACGGTCTTTTTAATCCCCTCATCATAAGGTGGATTTAAATATTCTGATATAAATAAAACTTTTTTCAAATCAATAAATTATTTTTCTCCATTTAAAATTTGAGCTTCTTCAATACTAAGACTTAATTTGTCTGGATAAAAAACATCAATTTTATTTTCATGATCAATCATCACAATAGGATTTTTTTGCCTTTTTGATCTCTGTATGCAATTTTCAGGTGTATCAGAGATAAAGATATCTAATGGCACCCCTTTTAAATCAGCATATTTTTTCTCTTTTACATAAAATATAATAGAATGAATTAAGTTTCTAAAACCTGGTTTTCTTATTAACGTAACATCAATATCTGAGTGTTCATTTAATGTCCCTTTACAAATACCACCAAGCGAAACACTATACAACAACCAGTCTTTGTTAGGTAGTTTTTCAAGCCTTTCTTGAATATCATATAATTGATTAAAAAGTTCTGATTTTGTGGTTTTTAACCATTTTATTCTATGTACAAATAATACATAAAAATTGCAATTAATAAACCAGTTTATAGTATGTGCAATTACAAAACCTAAGAACAGACTTCTATTGAGCTTCCAGCTTAATCCAAAAAACAAAACACAAGTAATAATAATCCAGAAAAAAACTGTAAAAAGTATTTTATATGCTTTTTCTGACTTATCTGCATGTAAAATTCCCTGCATAAGCCAATTTGTAAAAATTTGCAACCAACTAAAATATCTATTTTCTAAAATTGAATCTTTTAAATTACTCATTTAAATAATTATTTATATCTTTTTTAACTATTTCTAACGCTCTATTATTATCAATTACTTTTAATCCTAAATCTTGACTTAAAATCTTATAGACTTTTATTTTTAAAGCCAAGTTTTCATCGTGAACCGTATCTTTCTTACGACTTCTTATCACATCCTCATCTACGTGTAAAATTATTGTTTTCATATTCTTTGGCAACATTTTTATAAATGATTTACCAATACTTGTTTTATGTAAATCTAGTAAATGCGTGTCAACCATTAAATCGGCCAATGTATCTAAGCTAAATCTATCAAATAAAACAATTTCATTTTCTTTTATTTTTTTTCTCTCTAAATACCATTTAATTTTAAAATCTAGCAATTGTAATTTTGGAAATACCCACGAAACAAATTTTGATTTATAGAATTTATGTGTGCTATAAGCAATTTCATCAATAGTCTCTCTTTTTGTTAAACCAACTAATCTACAATATGCCATTAAAGGCTTTGAAGTTATTTTTGGTGACCTAATCCAAACATGCTTGGTTTTTTTATTACCATTAATAAGGTCTTTCTCAATATCAAGCAAGTAAGTAGTTTTACCTATACCATCAGGTCCTGCAATGTAAATATAATCCACAGTTTTTCTTTTTATGATTGATTATAAATTGTTAACGTCTTTTTACCCATTAGCATATGACTAAATAAATTTGGTGCTTTATTTATATCCCAATTCTCTTTACTTAATACTTTATCTACTGCATTAACAAAACTACTGGTTGTAAATTCAATAATTTCTCCTCCATCAACTAAACTAAGAACCTCTTTAACATCGCCAACATCAGTTGAAACTACAGGCACATTACAACATAATGCTTCTTTTACAACTGTTGGACTTCCTTCAAAAATAGATGCCAATAAAAGTAAATCAGAGCTATTGAGTAAATCAGGAATTAGAGTATTATCAATTTCTCCTAAAAAGTCAATATCATAGCTATGTAAACATGCTAGCTTTTTTAATTTCGATTCTAATGAACCCGCACCCACAATTACTAATTTATAGTGATTGTTCTTAATATTATTAAAACTATTTATTATAAACTCAACATTTTTTTCATACTCTAACCTTCCAATAAAAAGGAGTATTTTCTTATCTAATGAAAAACTGAATTTAGCTTTACATTCAATTTTATTTTTTGGATAAAATTTATTAGTATCGACTGAAATAGGAATTAAATTAATTTTCTTTTTAATCCATGAATATTTCTGAATATACCTTTCATGATTTTTTTTATCAACAACAATCAATTCATCAACCATAACAAAAGCTATGTATTGCAAAATTGAATAAAAAAAAGCTATAACTCTTCCTTTTTTCTTTAGGACTGCTAGATCTTGACCTCCATGAAGTGTACAAATAATTTTATTCTGTTTTCTCAACGCTAATGGTATTACCATTTCTGGACGTTGAACATGAATAATATCATTCTTATTTATGTTTTTTAACTGACTAGTCTTAAAAAGTTTAATTAAAAATTTCAGATTATTTACTGCTGGGTTTTCTGATATAGAAAAATATTTTGAAAACTTACAATTTGATTTGTTATCACCTAAGGCCTTACCGCTACCAATAAGTGTTGTTGATAAGCCTATACTCATGAAATATGACGAGAGGTTTATAATATAACTCATCACTCCGCCTGAAGAATCTCTATTTATATCTTCATTCTCAATAAAAATTATATTAGAATTTTTGTTACTTAAAGGCATTTATTTGATTTAAAATTACTTCAGTAGTATCATCCCAATTATTTTCAACAAGATTTAATACATTATTTTGAATCTCTTGTTTTTTTTCTATAGTTATGTTTTCAATAAATTCTACAATCTTTTTTAGATCTGTCAATTCAAACATAGATCCTGCTTTGACCAAATCTTTATTTACAACCATTTCTCTTCCTCCAGTATATATTGTTGGTATACCTAACAAAGCTGTTTCTCTTGCTACAGTATCTCCTGAAGATATTGCATAAAGAGCGAAATACATTAAAGAGTATATATCTTCAACTGGCTCTTCTAAAACTTTACAACCTTTGCTCGTATAAAATTCATGTAAATCTTTGTTCTCTAAAGAAATTAGAAGTGTTAATCCTTTCTTTTGAACAACTTCGATTAATTGGTTTAAAATTGTATTATTCTCTTTATAATTTAAGCTAACATTAGATATTTCTCTAACAAATATATATTCATTTGGCTTTACTGAATATGCATTTAAAACTTCATCAGACACGCTTAAATACTTAGGATGCAAATAAGCCAACTCTTTAAATCCATGATATTTTACGGTTTTAGAATTGAAAAAAGTGATTGTATCAGGATAGATATGTTTTGTAGAAAACCAATTGGCATGATAAAAAGGAATTTTATATTCAAAATCATCATCAAAAGCTAAATATGGCTTACGACAATACCATGTTGAAATTGCAGCCGTTGCACCAAAACAGACTACTAAATCAATTTTATTCTTTTTAATAAAAGGGATTATTTTATAATCTCTCTGTAATTGTGACGTTACCTTATTTATAAAACCTTTTTTATGAGTGCCAATCATTGTTATTGAAAATTGGCTAAGTTCATATCTCAAGATTTTCTCTAGTTTTCCCCTACCTCTAAAAATTATATGTATACTATGCCCATTTTGATGTAAAATGTCCATTGAATTTTTAAAAAAATTCACATCTACAGGGTGATTGATATCAAAAAGTATATTCATAATTATTAATTTTATTTTTTAACAATAATCACTTAATCTTTGATAATAGTTTCAATCCCCAGATTCCAAAATTGTATAATAGTGGTTTAAATATAACCTTGAACCTTCCATCTTTTACTAAGTCACCACCAAACCTCATTTTATAATCTCTTACACCATATTCTGTATCTGGTTTACCTGCTCCCATAAAATCTACTACTTTCAATTTATTATCAATGCCAAATTTAATAGCACCTAACAATGCAATATGTGCAGGGTATATTTTTTTATGATACCCTCTAATGTCAGTATAATAGAATGTATTCATTGTCGTATTAGGGTAAAAAACACAGAATACACCTCCTATAACTTTTTCATTATGAATTGTTACAAAAACTTTACCTATTTTACTTTTAAATAAATTTAAAAAAAATTCATACGGAAATAAAGGTAATTTTACTTTCTCTACATACATTATTTTTAGAATTTTATATAATGCAATTACCTCATTCTCATCTTTAGCTTCTCTTGCAATTGCTCCCTCTTTATATGTTTGTTTAATTTGACGCCTTCGGGTAGAATTCATACCTGACATGACTGTCTCTAAATCTACATTTTCAATTGGCAATTGAACATTGAGGTGTTCTTCAAAGGTATAACCTCTTTGTTTAAACGTAGAAGAAAAAAAGCTGTAATCAAAATGATTTCTAATTTCAAGATAGATTAACTTTCGTTTATAAAATTCTTTTACTTTCTTTAGTAAAAAATCTAAACTCTCCGGTTCAGAACCTAAAACTAAGGGACCGGCATACACAACCCCTCGTTTTGAAAAATATCCCTTTACCCCTTTCTCTTTTTGAATTGTCACCACAAGTAGAGAAGTATATATACCTTTCTCTTCTACAGCAAAAACATCAGAAAAATATCCGTCAATAGAATTAAACAACTCATAATATTCTAATGTTTGAAATGGACTAGAAAATTTACTCTTATCAAGAAGCTCAAGCCATCTATCTTTAACTAATTCTTTATTCTTAAGTAATTTCATTTTTGGTCAAGAAAAGATTATACACTTTGATAATGATTATATCAAGAAATGCTTAATTATGGCAATTTAAATTCAATATGTGTAATATCTTATAATACATAAGATATTACACATATTGAATTTAAATTTATAAAATTATAATTGATATTTGTATTTCTTTTTTCTAAGAAAATTTAATTTCAGATTAAATACATTTATAAGATAAGAAGGAATCAAGAAAAGCAAAGCTAAAATTTTACTTTTTGTTCTTTTCAATTGTTTTAAAACTTGTGATACAGAAACTTTTCCTTTAAATGCTGAAATCCAAAGAAAGACATACATTTCATAAGATTCACTCAAGGTAAGATACTCTTTAACATTAGGAAAAACATAATTTATCTTCCATAGTGTATAGAAGTTTTTCATTTTCATAAAATCTTCAGAGACGTTTTTTTCTTTCATTATTTGGTTACCTGCATCTTGAAAATATGTTCTCAATGGCTCGTTAACATATACCGTTTTATAGTTAAAACCTATTTGATCCCAAACATAAGCATCTGGAAAATATTTTACATTAAAATTGGTTGGAAAAGGATATTTCTTTAATACATCAACTCTAATACAGCCCCATTTTTCACCTCCAACTTTATGCTTATAAAGAATGTCCTTATAGGTTGAAATACCTTCGTCAAAAGGAAATTTCTCTCCTACAATTTCACCATCTTCATCTTTACATAACATGGTTATACCTGACACGTCATCTGCTTTGTATTTTGCCCAAATCTCATTCATTCTTTCTATAAGATTAGGCTCAAAAGTATCATCAGAATCTGCAGGAAATAACAATTCTCCTTTAGCTAAATCAAGTACTCTATTAAATGCGATGTACTTTCCTTTATTCTCTTGTTTATATATTTTGACAGTAAAATCTGCTTTTGATTTATACTCCTCAAGTAAAGGTAAAACATTGTCTTCTGAACCATTATCAATAAGAATCCATTCAAAATTCTTATTAGTCTGGTTTTTCAAACTCTCCCAAACCCTATGTATTGTATGCTTTCTATTATAAATGGGTGTGAAAATAGTAAAAAATGTTTGAGGTATTGAATCAGGGCTACTACTTGCCAAATCTGATATTGACATTTTTCTTTGATCTATTAGTTGATTTTTAGTCTCTCCATCAATCAATTTTGCTGTATTAATAAAGGAATCTTTTTTCATGTAACAATTAATTTGGGTTGTTTTATTTTAACATAGCTAGCTTTTATGGTAACGAAAATTACCTCTGTAAATTGTAAAATAATCACTTAAAAGTAAGTTGAGTACTCAACTATCCAAAAATATCATATTTTCATTTATAAATTAGAGTTCAAATAACATTTTATCATCTAGTTATCAACACTTAAAGCTTATTTTCTTAGACTCAAGCTAAACTATATTATTTAAGAATAAGAGAGTCAGCATAGAGTTGAAAAAATTGTTCGATCATAACATCAATTGAAAAATGATTTTCTATTCTTTTTTTTCCTTTTACTCCCATTTCAGTTGCTGTTTTTGGGTTTTCTAGTAAAAATTCAATTTTTTCAGCCATATGATTGGCATTATCTTCTTCAACTAAAAAACCTGTTTCATTATTTATAACCAACTCACTAGTACCCCCACCATCAGTTGCTATAACTGGTTTTTCAAACATCATATACTCCATAATAGAATTTGAAATTCCTTCACCATGGCATTTCATATTACTGGATAATATACCAATATCAAAGATATTTACAATAGAATCAACGTCTACTTGCTTTCCGACAAATCTAAAATTAGGCATGTAATCATCATTCACACTATCCATAACTTTCTTTAAATTAGGGCCATCTCCAATAGCTAAAAAAGTAATATCTTTTCTGCTTTTTAAGACTAACTGACCTGCTTCAACAAATGTTTTATAATCTTTTCTGTCATAAAAACCTCCAGACATTCCGACAACATAAGTTGTAGAAATATCAAATTTTTCACGAACGTTATCTTTTGTAAGCTTTATTTTTTCTCTATTAAAATCAAAACCATTATAAATACATTTTCCTTTACTTTTTGGAACTCTAAATGATTCTAGACCTGCATTACAGTTTGCTAAAATCACATCACTAAAGGGATATGAGAGTGCCGTAGCAATATATCTTTTAGAAAAAGTTTTAACTAAATTTGCTGGTGGTGCTGTTGAAATCATCGAATTTAAAAACGGAATTCTTTTTAATTTACAGAGTGGTCCAAAATGTATGGCCGCAATATTATCCCAGCAGTGTACAATATCTGGTTTAAAGTTTTTTAAAATTCTATTAAACTTAGAAAGTATTTTAATATCTTTTTTTATATTTCTTTTTAATAAATGAACTTTAATATTAAAATCATAAATTTCTTTATAATGTATATCTTCTGATAAAATTATAATTTCAATTTCTACATTATCTCGTAGAACTAATTCTTTAATCAAGGAGATTAGTCTTCGTTCTTTGCCTCCATGAGTTAAGGATTCAATTACATATAATATTTTCATAAAACATTTATTAATTTTGCTTTTTTCCTGCTAAAGATTTGAGGAAATACCATAAACCACTAGATTTAACAATCAGTTCATTTATATCTGCTGTATCGTTAGTGCTAAATCTTTTCAAATGAAATAAATCTGAATTTAATGTGTTATATCCTCCATCTACAGTAATAGCACACTGATAACCTGCTTCTTTTGTTAGAGAAATGTCTCTTTCAGAATAATCTCCATTTGGATATGCAATTGCATTGATATGAAATCCATATTCTTTTTCAAGAAATTGTTTAGCTCCATAAATTTCTTCTTTTGCAACATCATCTCCACACATAGGTAAGCATGGGTGAAATTTTGTATGTGCCTGCATATTTACAAATTGTGACATGTCAATAATTTGATTTTTTGACATTGCATGAGGCTTTCCATATTCTTTATCTTGAATAAAACCATCTTTAGCCAATTCACTTAATCGTTTTTGATTTGGAAGAGTTTTATAGTATGCTAACGGTTTTGACAAACCTTGATGTTTATACCAATAATGCCTATTTGTATTAATTATTGAAGAACATAAAAAAAGGGTAACTGGGGTTTTGTATTTTTTTATAATTGGAAGCATCTCATAATTTTGTAAGAGACCGTCATCAAACGTAATAATTAGAGCTTTTTTAGGAATTTTAGTTTTGTCATTATTTACGATTGCATTAATGAAATCATTTAAATTAATGAGATTATATTTTTTATGTAAATACGAAAAAGTTTGTTCAGCAGTTTCTTTACTAACTTCATGAAACATTAAAATAGTAACCTTGTTATTTTGAATAATTTGACGAAATAACCAAGGTAAACCAGAAAATCTTAATATTTTAAAAATAATTTTATTCACTTCTTTTCTTTTTACCTAGATTATAAAATCAATTTTGATTTTGACTGGTATATAAAATAACCTGATCTATCTGCACTTTGCTTAAGTTCTTCTTTTAATTTATCATCAAAACTGTACTGCACAATGTTTTCGCTATATTCTATGTAAGCATCTTTTACATTTTCAGTTAGACTAGAGTAAAAATAGACGCCTGAATAATCTACATTATCAAGTATAGGGATATTAAATTTTCCTAATGAGACTTCAATGACTCCAGATAAATAATCATATCCTGTAGATAGACGAACCAAATCGGATCCAATAAAGTCTCCCCCCATTCTTGCACCGATTTCAGTTAAATAAATATCTTTATCTTTAGTAATTATAAGTTCTGAATGTGAAGCTCCATTTTTTATTAGTAAACTATTTAATCCATTTAAAACTATATTTCTTATTTTTTTACTAATATCAGAATTAAAAAATTTTGAAGGCTGATGATGTTCTAGTTCTACAAAATGTGGAAAATTTGAAGTAACTTTATCTGTATAGGTGATAATACGGTGATTTCCATTAAATGAAATTGCTTCAACACTTATTTCCTCTCCATGAATAAACTCTTCTAAAATAACTTTTTTTATAAATGATTCATTTAGAGCATAATTTACAGCTTGATCAATTCCTTTATAAGAATTTAAAACTGTTATTCCTTTACTTCCAGATCTGTCTACAGGTTTGATTATAATTGGAAATTTTAGTTTTTTTATTTCATCAATATTATAATTATCTCCAACTTCAATAAATGATGGTATTAAAATATTTGCCTCTTTAAACACTTGCCGCATTAAATATTTATTAGTGCTTAATCTACTACTTTCAATGGAATTACCCACCAAATTTAATTTATTTGCTACATAATTTATTGTGACTACAGCTACATCTGAAGCAATTGAAATAATTCCGTCAATTTTCAAATCATCACAAATTTTTAGTATTTTCTCTTTTTCAGTTATTGAAATTGGAAAAAACTCATGGCATATTTCTTTACAAACAGCTCCTTCTTCCCAAGCAAAACAAATTGTATACAAACCCATTTCCTTTGCTCTAATCACTAACGGCTTTTGCAAATAACTAGCACCAATGATTGCTATTTTCTTCATTACAACATTTTTAGTTAACTATTTTGATTTAGCCATTCATTTAAAAATAATAATGTCCAAATTTTCTCACTATAATCTCTCATCCCTTTTTGATGATTATCTAAAATCATTTCTATATGTTTTTTATCCAAAAAATTATATAATTTTTTGCTGCTTCTCAATGAATCATTGGCATAATCTTTTAAATCTCCTTTAAACCAAATACTCAAAGGAACTGCAAAACCTTGTTTTTTATGTGATATTATCTCTGGCGGTAAAATTTTTGAAAACGTTTCTTTTAAAATATATTTTTTGACGTTTCCTTTCATTTTAAATTCTGAAGGAATAGTAAAACTCAATTCAGCAAATTTATGATCAAGTATAGGTACTCTGGCTTCTAACGATGTCATCATTGAAGCTCGATCTACCTTAGTCAAAATATCATCAACCATATAAGTTTGCATGTCTAATTGTTGCATTTTTGTCAAAAAATCACCAGAAGCTTCGTTAATAAGTTGAATTTTATAATTCTCTGAATAATTATTCTCTAATTTTGATTTAATTTCTGGCAAGAATACTTTTTGTCTTTCATAATCTTTCCACAAACAAAAATAGGCTCCAATAGTATCTTTATTTTTAGATAAGTAGTAACTCATTCCCTTACCATACATATGGTCAGGTAACATTTTATTAAGAGCTGAAAATATAGATTTAGGGTAATGTTTCTTACTATTCAACATCTTCATTTTATCATAAGAGCCATAACCTGCAAAAAGCTCATCACCTCCATCTCCAGAAAGTGCAACAGTCACATGGTCTCTTGTATATTTTGAAACATAATAAGTTGGTATTGCAGAACTATCAGCAAATGGCTCATCGTAAGCCTTAACTAAATCTGGTAATAATTCAATAGATTGAGGTTCAACAATGAATTCATGATGATCTGTCTTATAGGCATCAGCAATCAGACGTGCATATTGTAATTCATTATACTTTTCTTCTTTAAAACCAATAGAAAATGTTTTTATGGGCTGGTCAGAATTCAATGCCATTAAAGCTACCACTGTACTTGAATCTACACCTCCGCTTAAAAAAGCACCCAATGGCACATCACTTATCATTCTCATTTTTACTGCTTCACTCAGTGACTCATACAAAGCTTCTTTCCAATAACTTTCTGATTTTGAATAATCTGGGGTATAATAAACTTCCCAATACTTTTTAATTGTCAATTTATCTTTTTCATAGGGTTTAAAAATAAACGAATGACCAGGTTTTAATTTTTCAATTTGATTATAGATAGATTTTGTCCTTGGTGTGTAGCCATAAGCAAAATAATAATCTAATGATTCTAAACTGATATCTGTTTTTACATTATCAGAGGCAACAATAGATTTCATTTCAGAACCCCAAATAAACTTTTCATCATCTATATAATAATGAAAGGGTTTAATTCCGAATCTATCTCTTGCCCCGAAAAGTTGTTTTTTATTATCATCCCATATTACAAAAGCAAACATACCTCTCAAATAGTCGACACAATTTTCGCCATACTCTTGATAGAGATTAACAATAACTTCAGTATCTGTATTTGTTTTAAACTGATATCCTTTTTTTTCAAGAGAAATACGCTGTTCTTTAAAATTATAGATTTCTCCATTAAAGGTTATCCAAAGGGTATCATTATGATTAGATAAAGGCTGATGCCCGGTGTGTAAATCTATAATACTCAACCTTCTAAAGCCTAAACCAACATTGTTATTGATATAATGACCTTCATCATCGGGACCACGATGTGAAATGACATCAGACATTTTCTTTAATTCGTTTAAAGAAATTTTTCTGTCTTTGTTAAAAAATATTTTACCTGCTATTCCGCACATTAGTTAAAAAAATTTAAAATATTTTTAGTTTGATTTATATTGTTGAAATAAGTTTCTGCAGCTTTTCTTCCGTTTATACCTACTTCTTTTGCTAGATCATAATTTTCAACAATTTCTAATAATTTTTTTTCTAGACTTCTTACATCTCCTGGTATTGCCATAAATGTATTCTCTCTATCAATTAAATAATCGGGTATCTCACCTACACTTGTTACTAAAGTGGGATTTCCAGAAGCTAAATACTCTCCTAATTTAGTTGGAAACCCATTTTGTGCTTGTAAACTATCAGGTCTTGGTAAGACTAATAACCTAGCATTCAAAACTTTTTCTGTAATAACTTCTCTAGTGACCAAACCTTCAAAATGAACATGTTTAGATATTCCTAAACCTTCAACTAAATCATAATATTTCTGCATACTCTCTTCAGATTTAGCAGGTCCATATAAATATAAATGATATGAAGAATGTTTTTCTACAATAGTAGCAAAAGCATTAAGTAAAATATCTACTCCATCTTTATTATCATCTAACTGTCCTGTATAGAGAATTTTATTTATTTTTGAATGATGCTTTCTTAAATTTGGATCAAACCTTTTTAAATCAACAGTCATAGGAACATGCAATACCGGAATTTTAGAAATATCCTTAAAATAAGAAATTAAATTTTTTGTCATTAATAAATGAACATCAAATAATTGATATTGAATTTTTTTAAAAAGAATTTTTGAAATCAATCCTTTTCCTTTTACATATACTTCAGGATGCTCACTTTCTTCTTTTAAAAGCTTTCCTCCTTTAATTTTATTTGTCAGCCATAATATCATTGCTGGTATGGTATGACTTGAATAATAAATTGATATTGTCAAATTGTCTATATTTCTTAAACTGTAAAAAAACAAAAGTATATTTGAATAAGTATTTCTTACTCTCTTCTGTACGAATCCTTCAGGTTTTATTGTGCTATTTGATAGGTATCTATAATTCATATCGTCATAAACACCATTGATATCATTATTTTTAACATTATCTTTAATTTCAGTACTTCTTAAACATATCACTCGAGCCTTTACATTATGATGCGTAAAACCTTTTATGTAGGAAATAATCCTATTGGTAGCTGCCATACCATGTGGAAATGCTTCATCAGTAAATATGATAACTTTATTGATTTTCATGAAATCTAACTTCTAGTTTTTTTTAAGAAAATATTTGTAATACTTTTACTTGGGTACAAGCTGGTAGATTTGATTTCAGCCCATTTTATATTTTAGTAAACTTAAAACCTTCACTTAATGGCAATAGATTATCCTATCCTCAAAATTGAAAATAAAAAATTTATTAAAACCAACTATCCCCGAGGCAAGCCATAAGGGGTATTTCGTTGGTTTCATACCCAGTCAAGCTGGGTACAAGCTTTCACCTTAGGGTCAAAAATCGAAATTTGGTCTTTTACCTCACCTGAAACTGCCTTTCTGCAGTTTCGACCTCTCTCAAGGAGAGGTGAATCGGAAACCTCGAGGCCTTCTTTCGCCGAAATGGCTACATGAAGGCGTGAAAGAGCCTAGAGGAATTCTTTTCGATTAATATAATGAGGTTACTATTTAAATTTTAAGTTTGTATAGAGTAATAAGTATTTGTAGGTTTATTTACTCAATGTCCATTTGTTTATAGAACGTAAACACAGTATTAATCGTGTTAAAAAAACATTAATCTATAAAATAGTCTGCATTTAAAAATTGATTAACGTGAATATCTCATACCCATCTATTTTAAATGCAGATTATATTATTTTACCACAAAAAATGTTCTTCTACATTTATTATAACCTATAATAGTCTCTCATCCAATCAATTGTCTTTTTAACTCCTGCATCTAAAGAAATTGACTCTTTATGATCTAATTCTTTCACAGATAAATCATTATTCAATTTTTTGATTTTGGTTGTCAACATTTCTGCTTCTTTATACTCTATTAAATCAGGATTTGCTCCTGTATAATCCCAAATAGTTTTTGCTAAAGTTTCAATATCATGAAATTGATTACTTCCAATATTATAAGCTCTACCAGGTATAAAATTCTCACTAATATTAGCAATAGTTCTCACACAGTCATCAATATAAGTACTAGATCTAAAATAACCTTTATAAACCGTTATAGGTAAGTTATGCAATGCATGGTAACAGAATTTACAATTTACTGATCTATACGGATGGTAGTATTCACCATCTCCATAAGTGTTAAAAAGGCGTACTACAACTGTCTCAGTTCCAAATACAGCTCTAGAATTAGCTATTTGCATTTCATTCGCCCATTTAGAAATTGCATAATCATTCATCTGCTTAATTTCAATATTATCCATTACGGTCTCTTTCATTTCTCCTTCATAATCTCCATATACTTCAGAACTTGAAAAGTGAACTAACTTGAATTTATGCTCTTCTTGTAAGCGAATAATATTTTTTAATCCGATTAAATTAGATTTCCACATTTGTTCAAAATAATCTTCACCATTCCATCTCCCAAATTCAGCGGCACAGTTATAGATTAAATCAAAAGGGCCTGCTTTTTCAATTACTCTTTCAATTTGACGAAATTCACCAATATCACATCTTGAATATGTCCATTCTTCATTACTCATATTTTGAATATATCCTACTTCACCTGGATGATGTTGTATATCAACTCCAAATACTGAATTACCTCTTGCTTTTAGGTCTTTTACTAATTTTTGACCTACTACACCTTTTGATCCTGTTACTAAAATTCTCATTTTTCCTTTTTTTTGTTAGTATTTATATTTAATTGGTTGTTAAAATTACATTTTATGATATCTTTTGTTTAAAAAATGTATTTGATTTAATGTTTTCATACTTTCATAATATATTCATCTCACTATTTGTGTGAGTAAAAGTATTTTTTAATCAAAAAAGTCTATAATATGCTTTATAATTCTATTGATTTCGTTATCTTTTAATTCAAAATAAAAAGGCAATCTCAACAGATGATCTGTATAATAATCACTCATAGGTAATTCTTCTCCTTCGTAAATATTATTATAAAATTCACTTTTATGTAGACTTAGATAATGAAAAACACTTAATATTCCTCTTTCTTTTAAATAGAAAATTAGGTTCTTTCTCTCTTCCAAAGATTTACACAAAATATAAAACATATGCCCATTATTTGTTGAATACTCAGGTACAATTGGAAGTTTAATTTTACCTTGTTCAGACAAATGTAATAAACCGTTATAATAGAGATTCCAAATGTATGTTCTCTTTCTTTGAATCATATCCATTTTCTCTAACTGAGCATATAAAAACGCCGCTGTAATTTCAGAAGGAAGAAAGGATGATCCTGTATCTACCCATCCATATTTATTAACTTCACCTCTAAAGAAAGAAGCTCTATTGGTGCCTTTTTCCCAAATAATTTCTGCTCTTTCAGCTAATTTTTCATCATTGATTATAAGTAATCCCCCTTCGCCAGATATAATATTTTTGGTTTCATGAAAGGAAAATGCACCTAGGTGTCCAATACCACCTAATGGTTTTCCTTTATAGAAAGTATTTATGGCCTGGGCGGCATCTTCTATTACAAAAATATTATATTTATCGGCTAATGCCATAACCTTATCCATATCTACAGCCATACTTGCATAGTGAACAGGAACAATCGCTCTAGTTTTTTTTGTAATTAGACTTTCAAGTTTATCAACATCTAAATTTGGATGATTAACAGATGAATCTGCGAAAATAACTTTAGCACCTTGCCTTACAAAAGCTAAAGCTGTAGAAACAAAAGTGTAAGAAGGTACAATAACTTCATCACCAGGTTTTATATCTATCAATAATGCACACATTTCAAGAGCATCTGTACAGGATGTTGTAAGTAATACTTTATGAAATTCATACTTTTCTTGAAAGAAATTATGACATTTTTTAGTGAATACTCCATTACCTGAAATATGTCCTGAATTAACAGCATCAACGATGTAATCTGTCTCTTTTCCTGTTAAAAATGGTTTGTTAAATGGTATCATATTCATTATTATTACAACTTTTGATAAGTAAATTAAATTTTAAAACGATTCATTTAAATTAGTGCTTTTTTGTTGATATTACTTTTTCAAAATTATCAACAAAGCTATCTAGCTTTAATTTTTCAAGCCCTAATTTTCTACACTTTATTGACATTTCCTTTAGCTTATCATTTTTTAAAGAGTTTGCTTTGATAATGTTATTGGCTAAATCATCTATGTTTTTTAACTCAGCTAAAAAACCTGTTTCATTAGGAATAACTAAATCTAGAGCAATGCCTAACTCAAATGACACTACAGGAGTACCACACATGACAGATTGATTAATCATAAAAGGTCCTGCATCTTCTATTGAAGGACATATAAAAAAATCGGATGCTTGAAATGCTGATGCTAATTGATGATTATTTTCTAAATTTCCTAAATATTTATAGTTAAATGGTAATTTTCCGTCAATAAAATCAAATCGTTTACCAGCTATTAAAAGAAATAAATTAATATTTTCATCTTTCTTTTTGATAATTTTTAGTGCCTTAACTAAATCCATTATTCCTTTTCTTTTATCAGATAAATCTGCACTGCCAAAAAAGAAAATCATTTCATCTTTTGGTAAATCTAACTTATCTCTAACCATGTCTTTTGAAACTGGTTTGAAAATTGAATAATCTACTGGAAGGAATATTTTATGTACTTGCTTATTTCTAAATAACAAACTTTTTTTTGTACGCTCTAAGTCAATTTTTGTTCCAGTAATAATACTAAGGTCGGTTTTATCAATAAATTTCTTTTTAAATTCAAAATTAATCTTTGATTGATCATTTTCTTCTTTAGAATACATACCTGGACATTTCCCACATCCCGTTAGATAGCGATTACAATCCCAAAAATAGTGACAACCTCCCGTCAATAATGCAGGATCCATAGAATACCAAAAAATAGGAGCTCCAGTATATTGGTTTAATTCATATAAATTTTCTACATTTAAAAACCACTGAGGAAATAAATACAATATTATATCTGGTTTAAAATCAAGATGTTTTAAAATTTCACTTGTTTTATAATATTTCTTTGTTAAATCATAATCATGTATTGTATAATCATCATCTAAAAGAACTTTTGATTTTTCAATATTAAAGTATTTTTTTAGTATTCTTTGTAGTTTATTTTTAATTTTAACTCTGATTACATCTGACCACTTATCAATATTAATAATTCCTTCTTCATATTTTCCGTATTCTCGAACAATAATCTTTGTATAGTGCCCTTTCTCTTTTAGCCCAGTAAACAAATTATGTGCAACAACACCTGCTGTAACATATGGATTAGAACTTGTTAAAATTAATATTTTCATGTATACTTATTTATTCCAAATGCCTGAGGCCTTCTTGTTAATT
>Ga0256834_1000300_pt1 | contig 36368 bp, 44 predicted proteins | sample 4281140metaG_FD_190536 | JGI IMG/M metagenome (GOLD analysis project Ga0256834, IMG submission 190536) | Hydrothermal vent microbial communities from East Pacific Rise, Pacific Ocean - 4281-140 | ecosystem: Environmental > Aquatic > Marine > Hydrothermal vents | place: Pacific Ocean: East...
CACCCAAAGGTGCCATGCTTTTAGCCTATGTCATAGGAGTAGTCATATTTATAGAGTCAAGCATTACTTCACTCGTAGCAGGAACTGTAGCCAAACCTCTTTGTGACAAAAACGGCATAAGTCGTGAAAAGCTAGCCTACATCTGTGACTCTACCTCTGCACCCATCTGTTCGCTCATCCCCCTTAATGCTTGGGGGGCTTTACTCTTAGGTCTTATAGTCACCGCCATAGACTCACAAGTCATAAGTGGTGATGCTATTTCACTGCTTATAGCCTCAATCGCATATAACTTTTATTCTTTGATTACTTTAGTCATAGTACTTCTTGTAATATTTTTAAATATTAATATTGGACCCATGAAAAATGCTCTACCTAAACCGTATAAAGCAGAACAACTAGACCTTAAGGGTAAAGCCACTCCTTTTCCTATGTTACTACCTCTAGCAGTCATGGTTTTAGCCGTTCCTTTTGGGCTCTACCTCACAGGAAAGGGAGACATGTTTAAAGGGTCTGGTTCTACGTCGGTATATTATGCCATCATCATCACATTATGTTTTATGTATATCTACTATGTGAGTACCAAGATGCTCACACACAAAGCGTACTTCAAAGGTTTATACGAAGGTCTAGGCGACATGATACCTGTTATGCTCATACTCCTCTTTGCCATCTTCATAGGAAAAGTCATAGGAGACCTAGGCACAGCCAAATACTTAGCCACTTTACTCAGTGGAAACATCAGTCCTACACTCATCCCCCTACTCATCTTTCTAGTAGCAAGCATCACAGCATTTTCCACAGGAACTAGCTGGGGAACATTCAGCATCATGATGCCCATAGCTTTAGCACTTGGTGCCACGATGGACATACACATCCCCTTAGTGATAGCAGCCGTCATAAGTGGCGGTATATTTGGAGACCATGCCTCTCCCATCTCCGATACCACCATCATAAGCTCCATGGCAGCAGGCTGTGACCATGTAGAGCATGTACGAACACAATTACCCTATGCTTTAATTGGTGGGGGTTTGGCTGGGCTTGGTTTTTTAGTCTCTGGGTGGGCATTGGGCTGACTTAAATTTTGACAATTTTTGACTTTTTTAAACTATACTTCATTTAATTCATAAATAGGAGTATTGTATGCCTTTAATACAAACATTGATTCAAAAAATATTTTCTTCTTCCCACAATAGTGTATCTTGCATGCTAAGTACTACCTATGCTAAAAACCAAGATTCAAAAAAACAATTTTTTGCAGAAAATGTAAAAACACCACAATTACTTTCTATAGAACAATTATCAAAATATTTTAACCTACATACAGAAGATATGATAGAGATATTTCTCACCCTTCCATCTCCATGGATAGAAAAGACTTCAAGAGGGTATTTACCTACAAAAGAAGGCTACAAACAAGGTGCCAGAGAAGAGTATAAGAACTATGAATCTTCTACACTTTGGAATGAAAGCATATTGTTTAATGAAGAACTCATTGGTCAAATTAATATCAAAATAAATACTGAAGTGTATCAAATGTACAGCACTTTAGAAAACAGTATGCCCTACTCTTATGCTCAACCTGCATAAGGTACATGAAGGCTTCAATCATTTATCTATCTATGTTACAATTATTTAAAACTTATATTTAAAACACACATAGGATAAAAGAACATTATGAAACTTCTCCAATACTTTTTTGGTATCGTCATCGCACAAATAGCCATTTTTTCTTTAGTACTACTCAATTCAGATTCTTTAACAAGTGAAAGTTTGTTACGCATTGCTATACCTGCACTCTTCATAGCACTTGTCATTGCCTTTTGGTTTTCTTCTATTGCTACGAACCATAGTAAAGATGCCCTCAATAAAGTGAAAGATGAATTTAGTTCTGAAAAAGAAAAAATACGTGCAAATGCAGAACGTGCCAAAGACCGTGTACGTAAAGATGCACAAAAAGAAATACGTAATGAGACTACTAAAGCACATGCCAAAGCCAACTTTAAAGTAGGTGCTTCTTTTGCTGGTGTTTTAGGTATAGGTGCACTTTTTGTCATGGCACAAATGATGACAGCAGGTCTTTTACTCATCTCCACTGCCTCAGGTGCTATGGGTGGGTATTATCTTAGAGGTAAGAAAGCCAGAGCAAAAGAGCTTGGTACTATAGAGGTAGAAGCCATCGAGTCTAAACCTAAAAAGGTAAAAAAACTGGCACACAAAGATGCCTAAGATGAAACTCCTAGTCTCAGCTCTAGAACCCTCTTCTAACCTCCATTTAAAAGAAGTACTCAAACATACACAAGCGTTAGAACTTATAGGTATCTTTGATAAGAGCATAGAAAATGCTACACCACTGTATGACATAAGTGAAATGGCTATTATGGGTGTAGTAGATGCCATCAAGAAACTACGTTGGTTCTTTAAAGTGGCTGATGAAATGGTGAAACTAGCCAAAGATGCAGATAAGGTTTTACTTATGGATGCTTCAGGTTTTAACTTACCCTTGGCAAAAAAACTTAAAAAAGCGTACCCAGACAAAGAGATAATCTACTACATCTTACCCCAAATATGGGCTAGTAGACCAAAGCGTGCCATAAAACTAGAACAGTACTGCGACAAACTCCTAGGCATACTTCCTTTTGAAGTAGACTGCTACCCACAAGGCAAAGCACAGTACATCGGACATCCCTTATTAGATGAAATAAACGTACAAAGAATAGAAGCAGAGACAAGAAATGTCATAACCTTTATGCCTGGTAGCCGAAAGTCTGAGATAACACGACTCATGCCTATTTTCTTAGCACTTAGACGTAAACTAGGTAATGACATACGTCCACTACTTGTTATCCCTCCTACTTTCAGCAGAAATAAAATAGCCCGTCTGTATAAAGGCAATAGAGAATTTGAAATAGTACGTAACTCCCATGAAGCACTAAGACGAAGTGAATTTGCCTTTATTTGCTCTGGTACTGCTACACTTGAAGCTGCACTTATAGGTACTCCCTTTACCCTAGCGTATATTGCAAAAAAGGTAGACTTTTTCATAGGGACTAAACTACTAGGCATTACACAAGTGGGACTTGCAAATATTATACTTAGCAAGTACAATGGGACAACATTACACAACGAAATACTCCAAGAAGAAGTCACCGTTGACAACTTACTCAAAGAGTACTACAATACCGACCTAGAAATCTTCGCCCAAAAAGCAGAAGAGCTACGCACATACTTAGAATATGGAAGTTCTAAAAATGTAGCGAAAATTATAATGGAATAAGCATGATACTATTCACTATTCACTATTCACTATTCACTTTGTCTCCCAAGGAGACAAGATGCTAGTACACATCTGCTGTTCTGTAGACAGCCACTACTTTTTACAAAAACTTAGCGAAGAGTATCCAGAAGAAAAACTCACAGGGTTCTTTTATGACCCTAACATACACCCCTATTCTGAGTACTATTTACGACTATTAGATGTAAAAAGAAGCTGTAAGATGCTAGGCATTGACCTCATAGAAGGTGACTATGATGTAGAAAAATGGCTCTCCCTTGTAAAAGGATTTGAAAATGAACCAGAAAAAGGTGAACGTTGTGGTATCTGTTTTGACAGACGTTTTGAAGTCTCTGCACTTAAAGCCAAAGAACTAGGGGAAACTCGCTACACATCTACCCTACTCACTAGTCCTAAAAAGTCTCTTGAACAGTTAAAAATAGCTGGAGATGCTTTGGGAAAAACATTAGGACTTACCTTTTTAGCACCTGATTATAGGAAAGCTTCAGGCACTCAAGAACAAAATATTATGGCTAAAGTTGATGCACTCTACAGACAAGACTACTGTGGGTGTCTTTATGCACTTAACATACAAAGAGATCAACAACAAAAATTAGCTGATGAACTCTTTCTTCCGCTCTCTGCACAAATACAACCTGAGTCCATAGAAGAACGTATAGAAATGTATGAAAAACGTTGGGCATTAGAAGAAAAGGATACACCTCATAAAATCATCAAACAACGCTTTTTAAACTGGCGTTTAAGCTTTGGATGGCTTAAAGTACGTAAGCAAATTGTACCTGCACACTTTTTACCCTATTCAACACTCAAAAGTGAGTATAGCCGAGGCAAAGTAGAATATACTGTAGGAGATGTGCATCACATGAACCGTGATGAAGTTCGCTTTATTACACTAGCCTACTACAATACTATTGCACACACCCAGTATAAAACAGTCACACAGCTCATATTTAACCCTCCATTATTTGAAGATGAAGTAAGTATTAGAGCAAATATAGGCATAACCCCTTATGATCTTTCTCTTATTCTTGTTGTCGATGAAATACCAGATAAAAAAATAGAAATACGTTGTCAAAGCAGAACCTATAGTGATGTCAAAGAAGTACTTGTAAATCTTTAGGATTCATTATCCATTTTTTACTAACTTTTAGATAAAATAAAAACAATTTTTTATAAAAGGTTGCCCGTGCTTTATGACGTTGTTGAAATTCAAAAAATACTTCCCCATAGATTTCCATTTTTACTGGTAGATAGAATTACTAAGCTAGAAGCTGGTAAGTTCATTGAAGGATATAAAAACGTCTCTATCTCTGAGCCTGTCTTTCAGGGACATTTTCCAGATCATCCTATCTACCCTGGGGTAATGATACTTGAGGGTATGGCACAAGCTGGTGGTGTACTTGCATTTAAAAGTATGGGAGAGATGACTGCAGAAGAATTAGAATCAAAAGTAGTCTACTTCATGAGTATAGACAAAGCAAAATTTAGAGCTCCTGTAACGCCTGGTGATAAACTAGAATACCACATCACTGTGATGAAAAACAAAGGTGCAGTTTGGCAGTTTGAAGCAAAAGCCTATGTAGAGGGTAAAGTTGTCGCACAAGCTGAACTTAAAGCCATGATAGTGGACAAATAGATCTAAGATGTCTCTTATTCACCCTACAAACATCCATCCCACTGCAATAATAGAAGACGGTGCCTTGCTTGGTAATAATGTTTCTATTGGCCCTTTTACATACATTGGTGCAAAAGTAAAGATAGGTGACAATACCACTGTTGCCTCGCATACAGTGATAGAAGGAAAAACTAGCATTGGTAAAAATAACCGTATCTTTTCAAATGCTGCCATAGGTACTATCCCACAAGATTTAAAATTTGACGGCGAAGATGTAGAACTTATCATTGGTGATAACAATACCATTAGAGAATTTACCCTCTTTAATCCTGGAACCAAAGGTGGTGGTTCTATGACAAAGATAGGCAATGGAAACCTTTTTATGGGATATGTACACCTTGGACATGATGTCATCATAGGAGACAACTGCATATTAGCAAATGGTGCAACACTTGCTGGGCATGTAGAACTTGGAAACCATATCGTTGTTGGTGGCTTAACACCCATACATCAGTTTGTACATATCGGTGATTTTGCCATGATAGGTGGTGCTTCTGCATTGGCACAAGATGTACCTCCCTATTGTCTTGCTGAAGGAAACCGAGCAAACCTTAGAGGACTTAATCTTACTGGCTTACGTAGGTCTATGGAAAGAAAAGATATTAATGCACTAAAATCAGCCTATAAAGAGCTATTTGAAGAAGGAAAACCATTACAAGAAGTAGCCCAAGTACTTGTTGAAAATACAACATCAGAGAAAGTAAAAAACCTTTGTAAGTTTATTAAAACTTCAAAAAGAGGCATACCTTTTAATAGAATCAAAAATGAGGATAAAAAATGACAACCAAAGAATGTAGTTTTTGTGAAGCACAAGAGAGTGATGAAAACCCACTTATAGCTGGAGAGGATGCGTATATTTGTTCAAACTGTGTCATCTCTGCATATAAAATTTTATATGGCGAAGAAGAACAAGAAGCATCTTCAACACTTATGGAAACACAGGTTCTCTATACGCCCAAAGAGATTAATTCACTGCTCAATGAATATGTTATTGGGCAAGAGAAAGCAAAAAAAACACTTTCAGTCGCAGTCTATAACCACTATAAACGTATATTTAAAGACAATATAGAAGATGAAACACAAATTTCCAAATCAAATGTGCTTCTTATTGGACCCACAGGTTCAGGAAAAACACTTTTAGCGCAAACCATTGCACGATTTTTAAATGTTCCTATTGCTATTGCCGATGCGACAAACCTTACAGAAGCTGGTTACGTAGGGGAAGATGTAGAAAACATACTTACCAAACTACTTATGGCAGCTGATGGTGACCCTAAACGTGCAGAACAGGGTATTGTATTTATCGATGAGGTAGATAAAATTGCACGTATGGGTGAAAACCGCTCCATTACGCGTGATGTATCTGGTGAAGGTGTGCAACAAGCTTTACTTAAACTCATAGAAGGTTCCATCGTTAACATACCACCTAAAGGTGGGCGTAAGCACCCTAACCAAGACTTTATACAAATAGACACATCAAATATCTTATTTATCTGTGGTGGTGCTTTTGATGGACTTAATGATATTTTAAAGAAAAGACTTGGTGCAAATACACTTGGTTTTGGACAAGAAAAACGTTCAAAAAAAGATGAAGAAAACCTTCTGCACATGGTAGAAGCTGATGATTTAGTCTCTTATGGACTTATACCAGAACTTATTGGACGATTACATGTACTTGCCACTCTTGGTGAGATTTCTAAAGAGGATATGGTTCGTATCTTGGTTGAACCAAAAAATTCACTACTAAAACAATATCAAAAACTTTTTGATATTGACAATGTTAAACTTAGCTTTGATGATGAAGCTTTAATAAACATTGCACAAAAAGCCATTGATAGAAAAACGGGAGCACGAGGATTACGTTCTATTTTAGAAGAAATACTGCTTGATATTATGTATGAACTTCCTGAGCTTTCTGGCTATGAAGTAGTCATTACTAATGAAGTGGTTCTATCTGGGGAAGAAGCACTGTATATTAAAAACAAAAAAACAGCATAAAAAACAGTTTAAAAAAGGAAAAACAAAATGTTTAAAAGATTATTGGGAATGTTTTCTAACGATTTAGCTATTGACTTGGGGACTGCAAATACACTGGTACTTGTAAAAGGTCAAGGTATCTGTATTAATGAACCTTCTGTTGTAGCTATACAATATGACAAACATGGACAACAACGTATTTTAGCAGTAGGTCAAGAAGCTAAAAATATGGTAGGAAAAACACCAGGGAACATAAAAGCCATTCGACCTATGAAAGATGGTGTCATTGCAGACTTCGAAGTGACAGAAATGATGATTCGTTACTTTATTGAAAAAGCACATAAACGTAAAGGGTTTTTTTCTCCTCGTATTATTATTTGTGTACCTTATGGTCTTACGCAAGTAGAAAGACGTGCAGTAAAAGACTCTGCAGAAAATGCAGGAGCTCGTTATGTCTATCTTATAGAAGAACCTATGGCAGCAGCTATTGGTGCAGGACTTCCAGTAAAAGATCCTAATGGAAATTTGGTAGTTGATATTGGTGGTGGAACCACTGAAATCGGTGTAACCTCACTTGGTGGTTTGGTGCAAAGTAAATCTATTCGTGTCGCTGGTGATAGTATTGATCAAGCTATTGTAGATTATATAAAAAAGAATTTCAACTTGCTCATCGGTGACCGTATCGCTGAAGAATTAAAAATTGAAATTGGTACAGCAGTTCCATTAGATGAGGATTTAATAACAACGGTACGTGGACGTGACCAAATAGAAGGAAGTTTAACCTCTATAGAAATCACATCTGAACATATTAGAGAGGCCATGCAAAACTCACTTCATGAGATTGTTGATGCTCTACAAAGTGTACTTGAGCAAATACCTCCCGAACTAGCAGGTGATATAGTTGAAAATGGTATTGTACTTACTGGTGGTGGTGCACTTATACGAGGTTTGGATAAATATATATCTGATATTGTTAAACTTCCAGTATATATTGCAGAGGATCCTCTTTTAGCAGTTGCTAAAGGTACGGGTATTGCACTTGATGAGTTAGATGTACTCCAGCAAACGGCTTATGAAGACTAGACTTGTCAGTATCGCCATACTGTTACTTTTAATAACAGTACTTATCACAAGAAATGATGAAAGGATTAATGATACCTTACTTGCTATCATTAACCCCGTAAAACAAAACTATACTGGCTTTACGCAAAACCTAAAAAATAAAGGGCAAAGTTACCTTTTTCAACAAGAATCTATTGAGAGAATTTCCCATGAAAATCGTATATTACGTAAACGCCTTCTTGAACAAACTCATTATATACAACAGGTAAAAAACATTTATACTGTCCTTCCTAAACTCAGTAAACAACCTATAAAAAATATCTCCATTACGGAAACTATCTCATATGTTAAACTTAATAGCTTTTCAAAAATTATTTTAACAAAACCTTTAGGGCTCCAAAAAGAAAAACTCTATGGGCTCTTACAAAATAAAGTAGTCGCTGGTATAGCACAAATACATAACAATCAACTCTATGGCTATTTAACCTCAGATAAGCAGTGCCGTTTTTCTGTTTTTATAGGTAAAGAAAATGCACCAGGTATTGCTATAGGAAACCAATCCAATACGATGACAGTTACATTTATTCCTAAATGGCATAAAATTAAAGTCGGGGATAAGGTAAAAACAAGTGGCTTAGATAATATCTTTTTTACAAATATTCCTGTAGGGATTGTTACCAAAATAGAGATGCAAAGTTCATACAAAATAGCACATATACGTACATATGGAGATATATATCATCCTAAAACTTTTTTCCTTATTAATGATGCAAATGCCACATTAACAGAAAATTTCGACAGTAATGCTACTTATTTAGCACCTTTTAGAATTATACAAGTTCAGAATGAAAGAAAAGCTATAGAACAAAATCTTTCAAAAACAATAACTGATGAGCAAAATGCTAGTTCACCTTTAATTTCAAGTATCCCATCAAGTATTGATCAGACGCAAGAAGAAACAATTGACCCTGTTGTTCCAATGGAACGAAATACTGTAATAAACCCTAAGAAAAAGAAAAAAACCAAGAAAAAGAAAAAAACCAAGAAAAAGAAAAAAAAGAAAAAAACTAAAACAAGTACTTTAGACTTTTTTTAAAGTTTCACTTTTTCTAATACTTTCACCTAAATTCCTCAAGAATAACTGCCCTTTTTTAAGGGCTTTTTGAGTCTATTTATCCTATAATAGCAAACTAAAAATCAAGGGTATCTCTCTATGCCAAAACGTACTGACATCAGCACTATTTTACTTATCGGTTCAGGTCCTATAGTTATTGGACAAGCTTGTGAATTTGACTATTCTGGTACACAATCAGCAAAAACACTTAAAGAATTAGGCTACAGAGTAGTACTTATCAACTCTAATCCTGCCACCATTATGACTGATCCTGAATTTGCGGATAGAACATATATTGAGCCTATCACACCAGAGATTATCGCTAAGATTATTAAACAAGAAAAGGTAGATGCAATTTTACCAACCATGGGTGGACAAACAGCACTGAATGTTGCTATGGATATGCATGAAGCTGATATGCTTAAAGGTATTGAATTTTTAGGTGCTACCCCTGCTGCTATTAAAAAAGGTGAAGACCGTCAAGAATTCAAAGAAGCCATGCTCAAAATTGGTATGGATTTACCAATTTCACAATATGCTTACAACATGGAAGAAGCACTTGATGCTGCTAAAAACATAGGATTTCCACTTATTATTCGTGCATCATTTACCATGGCTGGTGGTGGTTCAGGCGTCGCATATAACATGGATGAGTATAAAGATATTGTGCGTGGTGGACTGGAAGCCTCACCTATCTCTGAAATCCTAATAGAAGAATCTTTATTAGGTTGGAAAGAATATGAAATGGAAGTTATTCGGGACAAAGCAGATAACTGTATTATTATCTGTTCCATTGAAAACTTTGACCCTATGGGTGTACACACAGGTGATTCTATTACCATAGCCCCTGCTCTTACACTTACAGATAAAGAGTACCAAAATATGCGAGATGCCTCTTTCAAAATTTTACGAGAAGTTGGTGTAGATACGGGTGGCTCAAATGTACAATTTTCGATTAATCCTGATACAGGACGTATGATTGTTATTGAGATGAACCCTAGAGTGAGTCGTTCCTCTGCACTTGCTTCTAAAGCCACAGGGTACCCTATAGCAAAAGTGGCTACCCTTTTGGCTGTGGGCTTTACACTTGATGAAATAAGCAATGATATTACAGGAACACCCGCATCATTTGAACCTGTTATTGACTACATCGTGACTAAACTTCCTAGATTTACTTTTGAGAAGTTTCCAATGGCAAACTCTACACTTACTACAGCGATGAAGTCTGTAGGGGAAGCCATGGCTATTGGACGTACATTTAAAGAGTCATTTCAAAAGGCTTTATGCTCACTTGAAACGGGACTTATTGGATTTAATCCTATTTCCTGTGAGGGAGAAGAACTTGTCCGTGAAATACGCCGTCCAAATGAGAGTCGAATGCTCTATGTCTTCGAAGGATTACGTCGAGGGATGAGCGTTGATGCCATATTTGACCTATCTAAAATAGACAGATGGTTCCTTTATCAACTTGAAGAACTAGCCCTTCGTGAAAAAGAAATGGACATTGCCCTACTTTCAGATACTACAAGATTACGTCAAGTTAAATCTGAAGGTTTTTCAGACCTTATGATTGCGGAAATTATTAACAAAAAAGAAGGACTCTCTCTTTCTGAAAATGATATTTATACAGCAAGAGAAAAAATGGATGTGTTACTGGAATATAATGAAGTAGATACATGTGCAGCAGAATTTAAAGCACTCACTCCATATCTCTATTCAAGTACAAATATTACTAAACTACCTAAAAAAGAAAATACGACGTCTAAAGATAAAAAAGTACTGGTCATTGGTGGTGGTCCTAACCGTATAGGTCAAGGTATAGAATTTGACTATTGTTGTGTACATGCAGCATTTGCACTGAAAGATATGGGTATAAAGTCTATTATGTATAACTGTAATCCAGAGACTGTCTCAACGGATTATGATACATCTGACATCTTATACTTTGAACCTATAGATTTTGAACATGTAAGAAATGTGATTGAAGTTGAAAAACCTGATGGTGTCATTGTTCATTTTGGAGGACAAACACCTCTAAAACTTGCAAAGAACCTTACTGCTATTGGGGCAAAAATATCAGGGACAACAGCAAAAGTAATTGACCTTGCTGAAGACAGGGAACTCTTCTCTACTTTCATAGACGATTTAGGGCTTAAGCAACCAGAAAATGGTACAGTATTTGAAAAAGAAAAAGCTGTAATCATAGCCAATCGTATAGGATACCCTGTACTTGTTCGTCCTTCTTTTGTTCTTGGTGGACGAGGGATGAAGACTGTCTATTCTGATGATGAACTGAAACAATACATGGATGAGGCAGTCTCAGTTTCACATGATTCTCCCGTACTTATAGATAAATTTTTAGATAATGCCATAGAGCTTGATGTAGATGCCATTTGTGATGGGAAAGATGTTTATATTGGTTCAGTGATGCAACATATAGAAGAAGCAGGTATCCATTCTGGTGACTCTGCTTGTTCTTTACCTCCAGTAAGTATCTCTGAGGCACTACAAAAAGAGGTCAAAAAGCAAACCGCAGCTATCGCACTTGGTCTTGGTGTGGTAGGGCTTATGAATATTCAATATGCTATTCATAAAGGAGAAGTTTACCTTATAGAAGTAAATCCTAGGGCATCCAGGACAGTACCTTTTGTTTCCAAAGCTACAGGTGTACCTCTAGCTAAAGTTGCTACTAGAGTCATGATACAAGGTAATTTGAAAGAAGCTTTGAAATTTTATGACACCTTTAAAGTTGTAAACTTTAACAAAAAAATCATGGAACCAAATCTCAAAAATCATGTGGCTGTAAAAGAAGCCGTGTTCCCTTTCAATAAACTTCCTGGCTCTGACCTTATCTTAGGACCGGAGATGAAATCAACTGGTGAAGTGATGGGAATTTCTGATAATTTTGGCATGTCATTTGCTAAATCTCAGTTTGCTTCTAAAAATATTATTCCCTTAGAAGGCAAACTCTTCTTATCCTTAACTGAAAATGATAAACCTCAAGCGGCGGAAGTGGGCTTGATGTTTACCGAACTTGGTTTTGAAATAGTTGCTACTTCTGGTACACACGCAGCATTAGAATCAGCAGGTGTAGCCTCCACCAAAGTACTTAAAATTTCTGAGGGACGTCCAAACATTGATGACATGATAAGAAATGAAGAGATTGCCATTGCTATCAATACATCGGACAATGCAGGGAGCAAAACAGATGCACGCACCATTAGACAATCTGTTTTAGCCAATCATGTAGCCTATTTCACCACCATATCTGCTGCACGTGCTACTGCTATGGCTATAAAAGAGCTTAAAGCAGCAAATGGTGAACTTCAGGCAAAAGCTTTACAGGATTATCTTTCATAACGAGGTCAATAACTATATGCTAAAAGACAAAGTATTTTTAACAAAAACCGATACTACAATCGGTTTTGTTTCTCAAAATGCAGAAAAACTTACAGATATTAAGAAACGTCCTTCTTATAAACACTATATAAAAGCAGTGAATTCCTTAGCTACGCTAAAAACCTTTACCCGTGTACCAAATATACATAAGAATAGAGTAAGACGTGCACAAAAAACCACTTTTATTATGCCAAATACTCACTCATATAGGCTTATACAAGATAAACACCATCTTCTACTACTCAATCGACTTCAATGGGCCTATACAACTTCTGCAAATCTAAGTAACAAAACCTATGATGAAAAATTTGCTAAAGATATGGCAGATATAATTATAGAACCACTTACTATAAATAACAAAGCTTCTAAAATATATAAACTGGGGCTTACTCAACTACAAAGGATACGATAGTGTCGCTCATATATGAAAACAAAAATATTAAAATAGAGACTGAAATATCAGAAATACCTTGGCTTAAAATATTTACCCAAAAGCCATACAAAGAGATGAGTGACGTGCCTCGAGAAATAAAAGACGAAATGTACTCTTTACTAAATACTATTGAGAAAGAACTTCTACTATATTATAAACCAACAAAAATAAATATTGCTTCTTTTGGAAACTATGTACCTCATGTACATTGGCATATTATGGCAAGATTTGCAGAAGACTCCTACTTTCCCGAACCTATGTGGGGTAAAAAACAAAGAATAGCTTCATTGAGTCTTCCCTCATTTGAGATTTTTTGTGAAAATATTGTAGGAAAAATAAATGGACAATAAAGAACTCTTAAGTCTGTATCTTGAAAAATTACAATTTTACTCTTTAGAAAAACTTTAAACTGAAGATATAAGTATTTTAGAAGCATTAAAAGCATCTTTGCTTTACCTTGAAGGCGAAATGAGCAGATATTAATCATAAGTACAATATTAGTTATGCTTAAATTCAATCAAAATGTTTTATTAAATTATTTTGATGTATTTTACATAAAATAGTATTTTTTCAGTCTTTACTAAGCCTTTAACGAGCATAATCCGCTTAAACATATTTTATACTTAAAGGCAATTTATGGAAAGAAGAGACTTCTTTAAAAAAGCAGCAGTAGTTGCTGGAGCAACAGCTCTAGGAAGCACTACACTCAAGGCTGGTATCACGCAACAACCTATAGATAATCGTAAGGTATCTCTAGTTGCATTCCCTGAAAAACGTCCACTTATTATGTATTCTGACAGACCTCCTCTTTTGGAGACTCCAAGAGACGTATTTACATCCGTACTCACACCCAATGATCAATTTTTTGTAAGATGGCATATGCCAGATATCCCGACACATATAAATCCCGATACCTTTACTATCTCAGTAAATGGATTGGTAGAAAAAGAACTCAAAATTTCGCTTCATGATCTCAAAACAAAATTTGAACAAGTAGAGGTCACTGCCGTACTACAATGTGGAGGAAATAGTCGTTCTGCATTTAAACCAATAGCAGGTGGTATACAATGGGGCTCAGGAGCCATGGGTTGTGCCACATGGAAAGGTGTGCGATTAAAAGATATTTTAGACCACGCTGGACTCAAAAAAGATGCAGTATGGATTGGCTTTAATGGAAGTGAAAAAGCTGCATATTATGAGACACCAAACTTTATACGTGAACTTGAACTTTCGGAACTTGATGACCATGTTATTCTAGCGTATCAAATGAATGGAGAAGATTTACCTTATCTTAATGGATACCCACTTAGACTCGTTCTCCCTGGGTACTATTCTGACTCATGGGTAAAAATGCTTTCCAATATAACAGTTACAAACGAATACAAAAAACTTTTCTTTATGGATGTTGCCTACCGTGTACCAGATAATAACTGTGAATGTGAAACACATGAGAAACGTGCACCTAAAACTAAACCTATCAAAAAAATGAATGTAAAATCTGTCATTGGTTATCCAACACGTAATTCTATAATAACTCAAAAATCACATGTGGTTGTACGTGGTGTTGCTTGGGATGATGGTCATGGTATAAAAGATGTTATGGTGTCAACAGATAGTGGGAAAACATGGGAAAAAGCACTCCTTGATGATGGTAAACTTGGACGTTATGCCTACAGAACATTTAGATATTCATTTAAACCAAAGGTACTAGGTAAAACCACTATTATGACAAAAGCTATCAATAAAATAGGTGAAGTACAACCTTTTGCTAAAGATATAAAGTGGAACCATGGTGGATATAAATATAACGGTATTGATAAAGTCACTGTGGGGGTAGTATAATGAAAAAATATATGATGATTACAACACTTTTAAGTGTACTTGTTTTTGCACAGACTAAAGAAAAAGTAGAAGTACCTTATGTTGCTTTTCCTATTAAAATGGGAAAAGGCTTTGATGTTATTCAGACAAACTGTCTTATGTGTCACTCTTTTGGGTATATTACAAACCAAGGCAGACAATCTAGAAAGTTTTGGCGTGGAAAAGTAGACAAGATGATAGTACACTTCAAAGCCCCAATGGATGAAGCTGCGGCAAAAGCCAGTACTGACTATCTTTTTGAACACTATGGCAATGGAAAAGAAGAATAGTAAACATGTAGACCTATAAGATTATCTTACAGGTCTACTTCTAGTCCTAACTCCAGAACTTTGCCTTCTTTGTGTTGAACCTACATGACTAGGTCTTGACCTATATTGATTAGCGGAACGTACAGTTCTTGTATTATGTCTTACTGTACTATTCTTTTGACGCGTATTTTGCCTCACTGTATGGTTAGACCGCGTTCTGACATTATTATTACTCCAACCTGAATTTTTCCTCACCGTCTGATTTGACCTTCTTCTGACTGAACTTCTCTGTCTATTATAAGTTCTACCTTTATCTACATTTCTACCTCGTGACTTATAGCGTGTAGATCGTTCATAATAGTTCCTGTTTCTATAGTATCCATGTACTCCATTTCGTGCTCTATATCGTCTTCCTTTATAGTATCTATTTCCATTATTATAATAATGTCCATGTCCGAAGCGTCTATGTCCATAATGATAAAAACCATTTCTAAAAATACCGCCATAATAATAAAGTCCATCTAAAAAATAATAAGGTCTATTGTAATAGTAAGGGTATGCATAAGAGGTCAATGATACATTCAGACTCGGTCCATTATCATAATATCCTTGTTGATTTGCAAGTGTGACTTGATGTGGTACACAGCTAGACAAAAGAAAAGTAGTTGATACCATAGCAATGACACCTAAATGTTTTGTTTTAAGCATTTTATATCCTTCTTAGTTTAATATATACTAGGATGAAAAAGTGTAACTATTGTGAAAAATTAAAAATCAATCACTTCTTCATGAAATTCTAATGCTATCTTTCCCTTACTTTTACGTGCTATTGTATCACGATAAACCCAGGCAGATTTTATTTTTTCTTGTTCTTCCTCCATGAGTTGTGCACTATTATACCTTCCTGCATTTTCAAGTTGTCTTTGTGCTTCATACAAAATTAAAGCCGTAGCAACAGAGACATTAAGACTTTGTACATACCTTGCATAGGTATATAAATTACTTTATCTGCTTCTGATATTAGCTCTTGGGAAACACCCTCTTTTTCATTACCCATCACTAAAAGTATCTGCTTAGTATAATCAATTTCTCTAAAGGATACCGCTCTTTCATCAAGATGTGTCACAATAACTTGAAAACCTTGTGATTTTTTCTGTTGCAAGAAAGATACTCTATCTTTATTATTTATACGGTAACGGTGTATCCATCTATGGGCACCTTGTGTAATGGTTTTGTGAATACGTAAAGTTTCATTATCTCTACTACAATAATAAATATTTAAAATACCCACTGCATCGCAGGTACGAATAATAGCTGAAAGGTTTTGCGAACTATGCACATTGTCAAGCATAATATAAAGGGTGGGCTGTTTAAGAAAAAGACTTCTATCTATACGTGATAGTCTTTCCTCAGTACTCATATTTTAAATGCCATCAATACGAAGTAATTTGGTCTTCCCTACCATGAGGTCAATGGTCATTAGTGCCCGTTTGAAAACAGATTCTTGTCTATACTCTAAATTGTGCTTTTTACATATTTCTTTTACAATAGGTTGCATTTTTTGATAATAAGAAAGTGGCATATTGGGAAATAAGTGATGTTCTATTTGATAATTTAAAAAACCTTGTGCAAAATCTATACTATCCGTACCCGTGTTATAATTAACCGAACCCATTATCTGTCTTAGATAAAACTCTCCTTGAGACTTACTTGGCTCTGAAAACATATAAATATCTTCTGCTGAATGGTTAGGTACAATCACCAAAAATGAATGTAAATTGGCAAAAAACTCAGCCATAAGCATAATAATCAAAGCTGTAAGCACTGCACTTACACCTAAAGGTAAAAAGAGTGCGGGGAAAACAATAAACTTGAGAAGTCCGTAAGGTAAATAATATTCCATCCACAATTGTAAACCATTCTTCGTCCGAGGATCAAGTTCATAATCACTAATTTCAAGTTTATCTTCTTCTTTACGTTTTTTATTTTCAAGAATTCTAAGTGTATTAGGTGCATAGTAGGTAAATTTCCATGTACCTGCAAATGCATAGATAATAATATAGCGAATCCACATAGGTGTTTTTGACTGAATCAGCCACTGTAAGTTACGTTCTACATTATCTGGATCATCATCTTCACCTAAATGGTAATGATGCATAATATTATGTTCATACGACCATGCATCAGGTTTAATCCAGTCTAACCAATCAATATGTCGTCTTGCACCTTTGGCAAAATATTTCTTAGTATATCTCTCAGGAATATTAGGTACTTTATCATACCCACCATGTAATATAGGATGCACTGTATTTGACCATCTAGAGACATTTCCTGTACTCAAAAATAGTGCAGAGATAATGGCAAGAGGCCAAAAAATCCATGCACTTAATGTGCCCAAAGCAAATTCAAGTACTGCTAACACAAGGATAAGTGCAATACCTGCATATGTAAACATCTTTCCCCAACGTTCAAGCTTCAAGAGATGCTGAAAGTCTTCTTCCCCTACAGGTGCCATAGTTTCTTTAATGGCATCTATATCTTTTTCTAACTGTTCCTTATCTACCTCTTCATAACGTGCATAAGTAGATTTATTTTGTGCTGAAAGTGATTCTTGCTCTGTTTCTGGTAACTTACCCATGTGCCCTACCCTTAAATATTTAACCGATATTATATAATAATCACAATTAATCCATAGCCTTTTTAGATATAATGTTAAAAATTTAAAACAAAGAGTGATGATGTGCGACTTCAATACTTTAAGTGACGAAGAAAAAAAACTTCATCATGAAAAACTTTTACACTGTGCCAATAGTTTTGGTGGGAAAAACTTTTTTCTCCATCTTTTAGAAGCAATTAGAGAAACAAAGCCTCACCCACTTGTTTCACCTAGTACTACTTTTAACATTGAACTAGGTTCCATTACATGGAATAAAGTGATCTTCAATGAAAAGCTTCAACTACTCCTTAAAGCACGTGTCAATGAAAGTAAACAAAATAACCTACTTCCTGACGTAAAAGCCAAAAACCATAAAAAAATTCTCAATCTCCTGCGTACATTACGACCTGTAGTTTTTCATGTTAAACCGGCAAATAAAGAAAATGGCTCAGGATTTTTCTTCCAACCCTTTGATATAATAGATGAAAATATCACAAAATTAAACCCACTCTTTGATGCCCTATTCTTTTGTTCTGTTGATACTGTTAAAAAAGTACTTAATTACGTCCCAAAAAGTTAAAGTATCTTTGTAAAAATGTAATATATCTACGTTATAATGCATACTATGATGAAACTTTTAGCTAAGAAATATAAACGTTATATACTGTATCTTCAAATTCTTATTGTACTTATAGTATTACCTCTTATCTATAACTTTTTGCCAATAAATTCTAAAATAAAAACATTTTACTTACACTCATCAAAACCAAAAGATATTGTTAAAACACTTAAGAATCATGGTTATATAGTCACTGCTATAGATAAAATGATGCTAAGTCTTAAATCAGCACCTAAAATAGGTTGGTATACTATAAATGAAGAAGAATCTGGAAGATTTTCATTTTTTACAAATCTTTATACGATGAAAACTGATACTTTGATGACGGTTGTTATTTATGCTGGAGAGACAAAAAAAGAGATTTCGCATAGACTTGCAAATGATATGAAACTGAGTGAAGAAAAACTTCTTAAACATTACAATTCACTTTCAAGATTTCAAGAAGGAGATATTTTAGCTTCTTCCTATAATCTTGCACGTGAAGCCAAAGAGAACGCAACCATGCAATATTTATTTCAGACCTCTTCCACACAAATGAAACAATTTGAGGACAATAACGTTTCTATAGGACATAAAATAAGAAGTCTCAAAGAATTATTAATCATTGCTTCAATTATACAAAAAGAGAGTAATTCTCTTTCGGAAATGCCTCTCATCTCTACAGTCATTCATAACCGATTAAATAAAAACATGCATTTACAAATGGATGCAACACTTAACTATGGTGCCTATGCCCATACAATAGTCAGTAAAGACCGTATTAAGCATGACAATAGTCTTTATAACACGTATAAGCATAAAGGTCTACCTCCTTACCCATTAAGTTCTGTAACCTTAGACGCACTTCACGCAACCATACATCCAATAAAAAAAGCTTACCTCTTCTTTATGCTAACACCAACCGGAGCACACGACTTTAGTGAGACCTACAAGGAACACTTGAGAAAAATTGCTATATTTAGACAATACCAAGCCGAACGTAGAAGACTAAAAAATCAAGATAACAATGAGAGTAAGGAAGCTAATATCACTAAAGAAAGTGATAATTTCGGCTTTAAAAGTTTTAAAAAGTTTAAGATTTAATCAATCCAAATACTTTTTTCCATACAGAAGGCTCTTTTAAAATTCCTTTTTTATAGTCTTTGTTTGTAGATGAATATACTTCAACAGCTCGTAGATGTTTATCTAATGCTTCTATAGATTTTTTGATATGTTTAGCTTCAAAATCATTATTCATCTAAAACCTTTTCTATCTCTTGCATTGCATCTTCATTTTTTAATCTAAATTTAATTTCAATACGTCTTGATGCTTCTTTATTTTCTATACCATTATTTTTAATCGCATCGAGATAAGATCTTCCAGAGGCAACAACCAGTGATTTTATATTATGTTTCTTTGAAAATTCTAGCGTTAAAAGATACTCCATTACCGCAAGTGCTCTATCTTGTGAAAGTTTTAGATTATATATATATTCACCATCACTATCCGTATGCCCTTCGATAATAATTTTATCTAAATAAGGTTTTATAAGCTCATCCGTCACCAAAGTACCTATATACTCTTCAAAGGCTTTTTTGAGCTCAATTTTTGCCCCATCTTTAAGTGTTGACTCTCCTACCTCAAATAAAATATTTGAAGCCAATTTAAGCGAACCCGTTTTTTTATCAATATGTATTTTTGAACCTAATGATTTTTTAAGTGCTGCAATAACTTGTAATTTTATTCCTGTCAATCTTTTAATTTTTTGTTTCTGTTTTTGTAAATTTTCAAGTAAAGTATCATATTTTGTTTTTTCTTTACTCATGGCTGATAAAAGTACCAAAAGTTTTTCATCTTTTAGTTTTACTTGTTCTTTTTCTGTAGTCAAAGCATTTGAAAGAACTAAGACTTTCCCCTGATACTCTTGTAGTTTTTTCATTGTATTTGTATGTTCACTTGCATTCCCATCAAGCATAGTTTGAACGATGACAACCTTATTATTGAGTGTATCTACTTGCGTATTGGCAAGCAATAATTTTTTGTTAAGTTCCGAAATTTCAGAAAGTCTTAATTTAACAAGCCTTTCATTTTCAGATAACATAAGTGTTGCTTTTTCGAGTCTTTTATTTTTAGCTTGTAATACTATTTCTTTTTTACTCAAATCATTTTTATTCTTGTTTAAATCAGATTCTAATTGTGCGATGAGTTTGTCTTTTTTTAAAATATAACTCTCTTTTTCATCTACGAGTTGTAAACTTTTTTCTAAAGAGTTTTCTTTTTCATGTAAAACTGATTTTACCATCATAGATTTAGAAATAATTGCACCAATAAGTAAAATAAAAACAAAAAGAAGCCCAGCCATAAGGTCAGCATAGGATATCCAGAAATTACTATCTTCTCCACTATTATCTTTGGTAAACATAAACTATCTCTCATCTTTGTCTTGCTGTTTTAGCGTTGCCATATTGTTAAGTATAAGTTGATTCTGTTCTGAAACTATTCGTGCAAATGTAGTCAACTTTTCTATTGCAGTACCTAACTCTTTGTCAATCTTATCAAAAGTATGTTCTACAGAACCATCAAAACGTTCCATACTCCTTTGTAGATTTAGTGCATTTTTATTAAAGCCTTCAATATTATTTTGCATTGTAGAAATCGCTTGTACTGTTTTTTCTCTATGTTGTATTTTTTCTAATGTATCACCTAACTCAGAAGACGCTTCTTGCATATGTGTAGTAAGTTTTGTAAAGTGATCACTAGTATTTCCAATGATACTCATGAAATCTTTAAGATACTGTTCATTAATTTCTTTAAGAAAATCCATATTAAATGTTTCTTTTAAAGTCTGTACAATTTCCTGGTCTTTTAATGCACTAAGCATATGCTCATGCTTAATTAGTTCAGACTTTTTCCATACACGAGACCCATAGATTTTTTCTAAGTCAAAGATTTGTTTATCTATCTTTGCCATACCCCTTTTTTCAAAAAATGTCCATATAAGTGATAGCATTATTCCATAGATAGATGCATAGAAAGCCGTACCTATACCTGATAAAAGTGCAGATATTTCATGGTCTAAAGCTTCAGAGTTTTGTACAGTAAAGTCTGGCATAGATATAGCTATAGCCATAAATGTTCCCAAAATTCCAAGCATTGGAAATACCGAAGATGCAACACGGGCAAAATTATCGTCACGTATATCTCTATAATACTCCGCAATAAAATCTTTTACATGCAGTGTGGACTTTGTTTTTCCCATAATTGTTAGAGCATTTATCTCTAACTCTTCATGTAAACTATCTTCCATATCTGAAAATGTACCTTTCATATGACATACACTATAGTTGGCATTATGCTTCACAAAAAAGCTAAAAACCACAAAGATAAACGCTACAATAATTAAAGTGTGTAATTCAACTTTTAAGGGAAAAATACCAAAGTAAGCCAATATCAGACCCAATAAAAAAAGAAAAGGAATAAGCAGTATTACTAAGGATTGAAATAGACATGATGTTGCATTTTTTTTATCAACTGTGGATAACATATTAAATCCTAATATTATTTAGTATCTATATATTATACATTATCAAGCTAAACAGCGAATTAACTATTTAGTTAAATCACTAAAATAATTAATTTCCTCTTCTTTAGGCATATCAGATTCATTCATATATGCAATATGTACTTGGTTAGATTTTTCTTCTTGTTTAATTCTAATATATTTTTCTACCATTTTAAAAATTATTTTTTGAATAGAATGTTCTGTAGACGTCACATCTGTTTCTACACAATAGGTACCTTCGCCTCCATTCATATTAATATTAGAAAGTAAAATTTCTGCGAATCTTTTACCTCCTTCACTATCTGTTGACTGAGATATAATCACATAAACATTTAGTACAGGGTCAATTTCAATTAAAACATCTGATTGTCTTTTCCATTTTTTAAGTGGTACTTTAAGGAGTAAATCTTCAGCCGATATAATAATCATCGTAAATGATACTTTATCTCTATATTCCATAAGATAATAAAAAAACTCTATTGTTGTTCTTAATTTATCCATTGCTGTTTTTGCTAACTTAACTTCATTTTCATGAAATGAAACACTTTCACTTTTTCTTCTATTAAAATCAATCATTATAGTAACCCCTTTTTACTTGAGAACATTCTTTGATTTTCATTTTATAACAAAGTATCTTATAGATAGATATCATACGTATTTCGCTATAATCCATTTATGCATAAATTATTTCTTATCTTCATATTCATTCACACTTATATATTTGCCAATATTAATATTGTCGTAAGTATACTTCCTCAAAAAACATTTCTAGAAGCACTTGGTGGTGATAAAGTAAATATCACTCTCATGGTGCAACCAGGAAACTCGCCTCATACCTATGAACCTAAACCATCGCAAATGAAAGCTGTGGCAAAAGCAGCACTTTATTTTGCTATAGATGTTGAGTTTGAACATGTTTGGCTTTCCCGGTTTGTATCACATAATAAAGATATGCATATTATCAACACGGATAAAGATATAGAAAAAATCCAAATGAAGGAAGAAAAACATTCATCTCATCATGATGATCATGAGTGTCATCACCATAAAGGCACAGACCCGCACATTTGGACAAGTCCTAAAAATGTCAAAATAATTGTACAAAATATGTATGATGCTTTAATCTCCTATGATAAAGAAAATATGCCTTATTATAAAAAAAACTTAGACACTTTTTTATCTTCTATTGATCAAACTGATAAAACAATAAAGTCTTTACTCTCTACACTAAAAGAAAGTCGTACATTTATGGTATTTCACCCATCTTGGGGATATTTTGCAAAGGACTATAATCTTAAACAAATTGCTGTAGAAGTTGAAGGGAAGTCTCCTAAACCTAGAGAAATTATAAAATATATAAAAGAGGCAAAAGTAGCAAAAGTAACTGCTATTTTTACCCAAGCAGAGTTTTCCGACTCTTCTGCTAAGATCATCGCAAAAGAACTGAACATCCCCGTAATTAAAGTGAGTCCTATGGATGCAAAGTGGTCAAAAAATCTTATTAATATAGCCAAAGCTATCGCAGGGAAAAAGTAAATGAATGTTATAGAGATAAACAATCTCTCTTTTGCTTATGAAAAGCAAACTGTACTACAGAACATACAGCTAAATGTAGAAGAAAAAGACTTTCTAGCTATTATTGGACCAAATGGTGGTGGTAAATCTACCCTTCTTAAACTTATACTAGGTATCTATGCCTATAAAAAAGGAACTATCAAAGTACTTGGTAACACCCCTAAAAAAAGCCTCAGGAAAATAGGCTATGTACCACAAAATACCAATATAAATACAGACTTTCCCATAAAAGTCATAGAAGTAGTAATGATGGGACATGTAGATGGAAGACGTCCTCTATTTGGCTATGGAAAAGATGAGATACTTTGTGCAATGGGAGCACTCACTCAAGTGGGTATGGTAGACTTTGCTCAGACCAAGATAGGCTCTCTTTCAGGGGGGCAACGCCAACGTGTCATGATAGCACGCGCTTTATGTGCTCATCCACAAATACTCATACTTGATGAACCTACCTCAAGCATAGATATCACAGGACAACGTGAAATTTATGAACTACTCAAAGAACTTAACACCCACATTACCATCATCGTGGTTAGTCATGACATCTCTGTCATACTAGAATATGCGAATAAAGCTGCACACATCAACAAAACACTCTCCTTTCATGATATTTCAGATAAACACTCTACTTTTCATACCCATGGAAATGATGGACATTTCTGTGAAATAGAACTCTTACAGATGCTTGGAGCTGAAAACTGTAATACCTGTGAAGAAGAAAATCCAAAGTGGAGAGTAAAACCATGATAGAAGCTCTTGGATTTGAATTTATGCAACATGCCCTGATCGCTGGTTTTCTCGTTAGTTTCGCCGCAGGTATCATAGGTTCACTTATCGTGGTGAACCGCATGGTTTTCCTAGCAGGAGGCATTGCACATACTTCTTATGGAGGCATAGGACTTGCCGTCTACTTTAGTCTCCCTATATTCTTGGGAGCTTCTCTCTTTGCTGTGGGTGCTGCCCTACTCATAGCTGCCCTTACGCTTAAAAAACGTCACCGTATGGATACTTTCATAGGACTTATTTGGGCTGTAGGTATGGCTATAGGTGTCATATTTGTCGACCTCACCCCTGGCTATAATGTAGACTTAATGTCTTACCTCTTTGGTTCTATACTAGCTGTAAGTACACAAGATTTATACTTTATGGCTGCACTCTTAACACTCATCGTAGTGGTAGTGACTTTACGTTATCGTGACATTTTGGCAGTCTCCTATGACTCAGAGTATGCAGGACTTCGTGGTGTTAATGTACAGTTTTTCTATACGCTCATTCTCGTACTCTCTGCACTGACTGTAGTCATTGCCATTAAAGTCGTAGGTCTCATACTGGTCATTGCTATGCTGACCATACCTGTGTACATTGCTGAAAAGCTCTCTAATTCACTCTTTTCTATGATGTTCCTCTCCGGAGCTATTGCTACACTATTTACTCTCGTAGGCTTATGGCTCTCCTATACTTACGATTTGACTTCTGGTGCTTCTATTATTATGGTCTCTGCCGTGTCATTGGGATTATTTTTATTATTTACACATAAAAAGCTATGATAGTTTTTCTTATTACGTTTACACTAACGCTACTTTTTTTGGTATTTTATAAAACCTTACCTAGTACTATACTTGTTTATTATTTTATATTTGGATTGATTACTTTTTTTCTTTATGCAAAAGACAAACAAGCCTCCCGCACAAATAGCTGGAGAGTTTCTGAAAATACTTTACATCTAGTATCACTACTGGGTGGTTGGACAGGTGCAACACTAGCACAAAAGTATCTACGACATAAGACAAAGAAAAAAATCTTTCAAACCTTATTTATAATTACTATATTTCTTAATCTTTCAATATTAAGTACACTGCTTTACTTTTTAATATAGCACTGTCTTGATAGATAGTTATTTTACGCTACACTACTTCATGCAAACAAAGGAACCCCGTGAAAAAAGTCCTCATTCTCTGCACAGGTAACTCCTGTAGAAGCATCATCGCTGAAGCACTCATCAATGCTGAGTGTGCTGGCATAGTGGCTGAGAGTTCTGGGGTTAAGGCATCTGGTAGGGTCAATTCTAATGCTAAGAACGTACTAGTCAATGAAGGCTTGTGGGATGAAAGGTATCACTCTAAGACATTAGACACGGTCATAGACAATGATTATGACCTTGTAGTGACTGTTTGTAGTCATGCTCAAGAGACTTGTCCTACTTTCCCTAAAGCCGTGAAGAACATACACTTAGGCTTTGAAGACCCAGATGGACAAGTGTATGAAGCATTTGAAACGACATTGTCTGAGATAAGAGAAAGATTATTACCTACAATTAAAAAGGAATTAGCATGAACAAAAACGTATTTAAAACAGGCGAAGGTGTGAAAATATCTTTCACAGGAGCAGTAGAAAAGAAAAACATCATCAAAATGGTAGAAAACTGTACCACTGGCTCTTGTGACTGTATGTCAGACGAAACCAAAGCGAAGATAAACAACATGGAAGTAACAGGAACAGATGGAAAAGTAAATCTAGATCTCACTGGTGATGTAAGCAAAGAAGAAATAGAAATAGCACTCGCTAAGTCTAAAGTGATTAATGACGAAAAATGCTGTTAGCCATACATTAAGGTTTTATAAACACACAAAAGACTTCTTGTAGCACTTTTAGGTTTACTCTAAATTATGATATAATTGTCTATAAAGATAATAAAATTCATAAGATAAGGTAATAGAAAATGTTCAAAAGTAATACTCAAAAAGAGGTTTTTTATATATTTGTATGGCTTGTAGGTATTATATTATTTTATACATTGGTATTTACATTTATACTTGAGCCCTCACAAGACAAAAGTGAGCCAACACATACTGAACATCTTATACATATAGTTTCCAAAGAAAAAACACCTACAAAAGCTAGTATAGCAAAACCAACCATACTAAAAAAAATAAAAACAAGTATTCAAGAACCTCTTAAAAATAACATAAATAAACAGACACAATCAATACCAAAAAAAGACTTAAAAAGTACCAAACTTCAAACAATCAGTACCCCAAGTATACCAAAAGTTGTAGAGATACCCAAAAATACACTGAGTACGCCAAGTGTTCCTTCTGTCCCTACTATACCAAGTGTTAAAAAAGAAAATATCGACAAAAAACCTCTAGCTACTACAAACATAAAATCAACTACGCATACAAAAGAAGTCAATCAAGATAAAAAAGAAAATATTCATGCTGATAAAATGGAAAAAGCTTTAAGTAAAGAGGAAAATATAAAACATATAGAAACCCAACGTCAACAGGTAATACAGGAAGCTGAAGCAATCCGTGAAGAAGCTATCAGACTCTTAGAAAAATAGTTTTATTCTTCCACATCTGCTAAAGTCAATGCAAAAAGTACATTGACACCAGAGTGTATCAATACTTTTTGTGCCTCTTGGAGTGTAATCCCTGTGGTAATAATATCATCAACAAGTATAATATCTATATTTGATTTTCCTTTATACACAAAATCTCTTGGATTATTTAATCTAAATTGTAAATCTTTTCCTGAATACTTAACTCTATTTCTTGCCATAAGACTACTGTGTAAGGGGATGGAGTGTTTTGTCTTCATTGCATGGGTTAATAATGCCACATGTGAGTAACCACTTTTAACATATTCATCTACCCCTACAAGATAGACAGTTCTATCATCTGACTCAATAAACTCTTCTATAAATGGTTTCATGGTCATGTTAGCCAATGCTTTATAAATACGATACCCTTCAGGCTTATGTTTAGTAAGGAGTAATGATTCTAACATTGCGTATTTATAGAAACTAATTACATCTAGTGTTCCTATTTTTCGAGTCGATAGTGTGGTACCTAATAGGTTTTCTTTACAGGTTTTACAAATAATAGGAAAACTTAATTTTGCACAAACATAACAACGCATAAAATTTAAGATAATCCTAAATTACGCATAAAATTCCCTGCAATAATATGTGCACGTTCTTTAAATTTCTCAGCTATTTTTTGAACATACACTTCATCTTGTGTTTCATCAAACAGTTTAAGCCACTGCTCAAATGTTTCACGTTTAACATCCCCTAATTGAGTATGTGGCAAAAATAACTGTCTAATATATTTTGGCGTACCAAAAGCGATAGCTGTCCAAAAACCGATGATAATCTCTAAATGTTCTTTCCAGTCTTCATTCTGTATATCATCACCAAGTTTTGCAATGAAAAATGGGCCAACAGTATCGTCTTTAAGAACTTTTGTATAAAACTTCATCACAAATAGTCTTATGTTTTCATGGGTTATTTCTTCTGCTTGCATACTTTCTACCTTAACTGATGTGATTTTATAATATATCTCTTAACACCATCGCATAATGCAAAACTACAAGATTTAGTAAAAAAATCCCCATAGATGAACCTTTAGAAAAAAGTTTTTGTATGGGTGTTTTTACCTTGTGTAACGTTATCATGCTAATCGTCATATGTATCACTGTAAGTATAAAAATAATAGCCACTATCTGTAACTTAATACGCAATGCATCAATGACTTCATTGGTTATATTTGAAAAAAGAATATCGAGTAGTCCATTGTTATTTATCATCGTATAACCCGTCATAAGCAATATAATAAGAGCACCCGTCTCAAAATAACCATAAATAGGACCTATACGAGGATACACAGCATCTTGGTCAAGTTTATCTCGTAAACTAACCCCTAATACAAACATAAAAAATGCTCCTCCTATCCAAGCAATGGCTGCAACAAGATGTAAGTGTATCGCCCAACCCATTAATATTTATCTTCTTTTTCAAAATGTCCTAAAGTACAAAATGCTTCTGCATTTTCCTCAGTAAGTAGATACAGTTCATCAGGTTTAATCTTGTTCCATGTGGGTGCAAGCTCAAGCACATAGACTTCTATACCCATCTTAGTAAGTGTCAAGTATGTTTTATAGCCTAATGCTTTAATATAAAGGGTATCTACATTGAGTGTTTTAAAATATTCAAAAAACTCTGCTGATTTAGACGTTTTATGTGAATTCTCCTGAACAATAATCTCTCCCTCATCCAAAAAAGCAAAAGAGTGTGCCTTTCTAAAACGTGTAGCAATATTTTTTTTGTCTTCTTCTACTGGGATAAGTGTCAATTAACTATCCAACTTTAGTACTGCCATAAATGCTTCTTGTGGTACTTGTACTTTACCGATGGATTTCATACGTTTTTTACCTGCTTTTTGCTTCTCTAAAAGTTTTCTTTTTCGTGTAATATCTCCTCCATAACACTTAGCCGTCACATTTTTACCCATAGACTTTACCGTTGAACGTGCAATAACATTGTTTCCTATGCTCGCTTGAATCGCTACTTCAAAAAGCTGTCTGGGTATGAGTTCCTTTAGCTGTCCAACAAAAGCAAGTCCACGTGTTCTTGCCTTGTCTTCAGGTACGATGATAGACAGTGAATCTACAACATCTCCTGCCACACGGATGTCAAGCTTTACAAGTTTACCTTCTCTAAACCCTATAGGTTCATAATCAAAACTTGCATAGCCTTTAGTGATAGACTTTAATTTATCATAAAAATCTAAAACTATCTCATTCATAGGAATGTCATATTCAAGTAAAACACGTGTTTCGTTTAGGTAGTCCATTTTTATTTGTATACCACGACGGTCATTAAGTAACTTTATAAGGTTACCCACATACTCTTGTGGTGTTAAAATTGTTGCTTTGACATAAGGCTCAAAAATTTTTGATATTTTTTGTGGCTCAGGAAGTTCTGAAGGATTTTGAATTTCTATCTCATCTCCATTGGTTTGCTCCACTTTATATACAACCGTCGGTGCAGTGGCAATGAGTTCAAGGTTAAATTCACGTTCTAAACGTTCTTTAATGACTTCCATATGAAGCATCCCTAAAAATCCTGTTCTAAAACCAGATCCAAGTGCCATAGAAGACTCTGGCTCAAAGCTTAATGAAGAGTCATTAAGTTTAAGCTTATTCAATGCATCACGCAAATCTTCAAATCTATCTGTTTCTATAGTATAAATTCCTGCAAAAACAAATGGCTTCGCAGGTTCAAATCCATCTATAGCTTCTTGTGTAGGATTTTTCACATCGGTAATGGTATCACCCACTTTAAGAGAATCAACCGTTTTAAGTCCCATAACCACAATACCTATCTCGCCTGTACGTATCTCATCTGTTTTTATAGGTGAAATTGGATTTGGGTACATTAGACTAAGAACTTGATGGTCGTCTTTTGTTCCCATCACTTTTGCCATTTGTCCTTTGCTAATCTTACCATCAAAGACACGTACCAATGCTAATGCTCCTAGGTAGTTATCAAACCAAGAGTCATAAATGAGTGCTTTAAGTGGTGCAGCATCATCTCCCACAGGTGCAGGTATTCGTTCTACTATACTGTCTACAAGTTCTGCAACACCCTCTCCTGTTTTTGCTGAGACAAGATTATGTTCTGTAGCGTCTATCCCTATTGCTTCTTCAAGTTCAGAAAGTACTCTATCTGGATCTGCTGCTGGTAGGTCTATTTTATTGACTACAGGAAGTAACTCAAGGTCATTTTCTATGGCAATATAGACATTGGCAATAGTCTGAGCCTCAACACCTTGTGCTGCATCTACAATAAGCAGTGCACCATCAGAGGAAGCCAAAGATCGACTTACTTCATAAGAAAAATCAACATGCCCTGGCGTGTCTATAAGGTTCAGTATATAATACTCTCCATCTTTCACATATTCCAAGCGTACAGACTGTGCCTTGATAGTGATACCACGTTCTTTTTCAATATCCATAGTATCCATAACTTGTGCAGACATTTGTCTATCACTAACTGCCCCACACTCTTGTATAATACGGTCAGCTAATGTTGACTTTCCATGGTCAATATGTGCGATGATAGAAAAATTACGTATATTTTTCTGTGGTACTTTGTTTGTCAATTGATTTCCTTAAATTCACTCTTCACATTCTTTTACTTATGAATTTGATTCAAAAAGTGAGTTAACACTTTCATTATTATGCACACGCCTTATCACTTCACCAAGCATCGTAGCAGTAGAGAGCATCTTAATTTTTTTAGAGCTTTTTGTCATAGGAATAGTATTTGCAACTACCAATTCATCTAATGCTCCTTCTTCTATACGCTCATATGCAGGTCCTGAAAGTACAGGGTGCGTACAGCATGCCATCACAGAGTTGGCACCCAAATCTTTAAGTGCTTGTGCTCCCTTGACCATAGTACCTGCTGTATCTACCATATCATCAATGAGAATAATATCTTTACCCTTTACCTCACCTATGACGTTCATTACTTCAGATTCATTTGCTTTTTCACGACGTTTGTCTACAATGACCATATCAAGTCCAAGTTTTTTGGCAAAGTATCGTGCCCGTGCAACACCACCTATATCTGGAGATGCGATTACAGGATTTTTAAAGTTCTTTGCTTTGATATAATCCATAAACAAAATAGCCCCATAAAGGTTATCAACAGGGATATCAAAAAAACCTTGTATTTGGGAAGCATGAAGATCTACTGTGACCATACGAGTAATCCCTGATGTTTCCATAAGGTTTGCCACAAGTTTTGCACTAATGGGAACTCTAGGTGCTGCTTTTCTATCTTGCCTTGCATAACCATAATAGGGTACAACTGCCGTAATAGATTTAGCAGATGAACGTTTAAGTGCATCTGTCATAATAAGTAATTCCATCAAATTTGAGTTTGCTGGTGCAGAAGTAGGCTGAATAATAAAGACATCTTTCCCCCGTACAGACTCAGAAATTTGTACAGATATTTCCCCATCTGAGAAACGTTTTATCGTTGATTCACTCAATGGCATCTCTAAATATGTCGCTATCTCTTTAGCGAGCTCAGGGTTTGATGTTCCAGAAAAAAGCATATATCCGCTCATAGTGTAAAACCTTATATAAATGTAACTCGTATCTTACACAAATGTTGATAAAAAGGGGATTTAAAGCCAGAGAGTATTACACTTAGGAAATTTAAAATGATGATGGATATTGATGATACGAAAATTCTTTAGAAAGAAAGCAAATTCAAAAGGTAAACTTGACACCTTTTTAGAAAAATACAATCTCCCTCGTGCCTATTTTAATATCAACAGAAAAATGATTACTAGAGGTGTATTTATAGGACTTTTTTGGGGCTTCATTCCTATGCCTATGCAAATGTTAGCTGTTGTAGCTACCACACCCCTATTTCGTTTTAATATCCCCATAGCCATTGCTATGGTATGGCTCTCTAACCCTTTTACCATGCCCCCAATGTATTATATGGAATACCTAACTGGAAATTTTATCTTAGGAAGAGAAGGCATAGCTGATATAGAACTTAGTTTAGAATGGTTTTCAAACAATATGAGTGACATTTTTCTTCCTTTATATGTGGGAACAGCTTTTTACTCCATCCTTGTCTCTGGACTTATTTACTTCATACTTAACTGGTTATGGATACGTTCAGTCAAAGAAGAGAAATCTGAAAAACAAAATAAAAAAATAAAAAAATAAAAAAATACCTAATAATCTATTTACGTCCCTAACAAATAACCCCGCCACCGAGCATCTTGGCTCCCTCATAAAAAGCAGCTATTTGACCTTTAGCTAAGCCAAATACTGGTTCATGAAGTATGACCGAAGCTCTACCGTCTTTTATTTTCACATAACAAGGCACTGCTTGTGTACGGTAACGTACTTTAACTTGACAAGTAAACTCTGTTAAGTCTTTAAATAAATTTATTTGTTTCACTTCAAAAGTATTTGCTTCTAGCTTCTCTTTGGTACCTACTACTATTTGGTTTGTCTCAGGTTTTATCTCTAAAACAAAGTGTGGGTCATGTGCACCATTGACTGTAAATCCTCTACGTTTCCCCACCGTGTAGTGCATATACCCCTTGTGCGTTCCTACAACTTCGCCTTCAGTATCTAACACCTCACCTGGCATATCAATAAGCATATGTTTTGCTAAAACTTCATCATAAGTATTTTCAACAAAACAAATTTCTGAACTCTCCGCTTGGGTTGCAAAGTCTTTGAGTACTTCTATATCTGCTGCATATGCTTTTACATCCGTTTTAACCCATGTACCCAAAGGGAAAATAAGCCGAGGAAGTACCTCTTTTTTTACTTCACATAAAAAATAACTCTGATCCTTATTGGGGTCTTCTGCTATATAAATAAACTCGCCATCACACTTAATGTAATGTCCAGTAGCTACAAAGTCTGCACCTATAGAGTCTGCAAACTCTACCATTTTTCCAAACTTAATAGTACGGTTACACATCACACAAGGGTTGGGGGTTAAACCCTCTTTATAGCCCTCCACAAAATAATCATATACTACTTCTTTAAATTCTTTTGAGAGATCATGGAAATGAATTTTTACACCTAAATATTTAGCAACACGTTCAGCTTTTGTAAAATTTTCTTCATGGTAACCAGGTGTATGATGTAATTTCATATAAACACCTTCTACCTCATAGCCCTCTTTTTGAAGAAGTATAGCCGTGACTGTAGAGTCTACACCTCCACTCATACCTACTAAAACTTTACCTTTACGCATTATAAACCTTTGTAATCTCTATAGCTATTTCACCCTCAACTTCTACAAGTTTTCCTTCTAACTTTTTATCATTATTCTCAGTAATAAGTGTAATATCTTCAAATCCAATCTTTGAAATATTTGCTTTAATCCCTACATCAATCACTTCAATAGCTAACGTAGAAAAAATACATTTTAGCATTTCATATTTTGAATTTATAGGAGAAGGTGAAATAATTTCATCCATAGATATAATCTCAATTTCTTCTATATTTTCACTTTTGACTAATACGACATTGGCATACTTATTGCCATTATATATCAATATAAATTCTAACTTATCCAAACCTACTAAAAGGATGTCTCCTTTGTCTAATCTATTTACAACAGTTCGCTTCAACATAAACAAAGGAAGGGAGAGTTCATACTCAGGATGTACTTTTTGGTCTTGCATCATTTTTTCTAAAAGTACAGCTTGGGTTTCAGCCTTCATCTATATCTCCAATAAATTTTTCTAAAAGAAATTCTTTATCTGCGAACATTAAGTCATCTGGTACTTCTTGTCCTATAGAAAAATAACTCATAGGGAGTTTATAGAGTAACATGAAGTTTAACAATGTTCCAAAATGTTTTGTTTCATCAAACTTTGAGATAATCAATGAATCTAAATTTAAAAATGAAAAATTCTCATATATATCTTCCATATCTTCATATTTAACTGTCGCTGAAAGTACTAAATTGACCTCAATTTTCCTCTCAGATTCTGTTTTCACATACTCCACTGTCTGTATAAACTTTTGTGTATCATAAGGAGACATACCTGCAGTATCTACAAGCACTACATCATAGCCTTCTAGTTCTTTTAATCTCTCTTTAAAACTATCGGTATTGTTTATACTTATGTGCTCAACTTGCATAATCTTTGCATAATGTTCTAATTGCTCAACGGCACCCACTTTATAGGAGTCAAGATTAAGCAAAGCAACTTTGTATGGTTTATCTAGTAAATAGGCATACCTAGCTGCAAGTTTGGCGATAGTTGTTGTTTTACCTACGCCTGTTGGTCCAACCAACATCATAATTTTAGGAATGCTAAAATCTTCTTCTTTTATCTTCAATGCCTCATCTATCTCTTCAATAAGGTAAGAGGCCAATAACTTGCTATCTTCTATAATATCTGTTCCAATTAAAGATCGAAATATACTTTCAAGCCATTGGGATGAAATACCTTTTTTAATAAATAACTTTTTGACATCGGATAGGATACTACTGTCTTTTTCAATATCTTGATAAATATCTTCTTTTAAAAGCTCTAACTGCTCTTTTAAAACATCTATTTCTGAAAGTAACTCTTCTTCACTCTCTTTATCTACTACAAATCTATGTTCACCAAAAGTACATTCCTTGAAAACATTTTCAGAGACAGAAATAATAACTTCACAACGTAAAACACCATCATCATATTTAATTTGTTTTGCTCCTGCAAGAGAAATATTGTCTTCACCATACTTCTGTACAGCTTGTCCATATGCTTCTTTAGGACTTGAAGCAACAAACGTTTCATTTATCATTTTTCTTCCTTTTAAATATGGTTTTTCATAGTTGAAAGAGGAATAAGTACAGAACTTCTCTTCATCCATCCATGATGAGGTAAAGTTAAGTCTTTTGTATCCATCATACTATTTTCATAAAATATAATATCTATATCAAGTGTACGAGGTGCATCTGGGAAGGAACGCTTACGTCCAAATAGCCTCTCAACATCTAAAACATAACGCAACAACCTCTTCGGTCTAAGTTGGGTCTCTACTAAAAGCAATGCGTTATAAAAATCTTTTTGCTCAGTATAGCCAAATGCTGGATTTTTTAAAACAGGTGAACTTTCAACTATATGCACAAACCCTGAACGCTTTAAATACCAAAATAGATGTTCAAAACGACGTAAAGTATCACCTATATTTCCACCAATTCCGAGTAGAACTCTATATCCACCTTTACTTTTAGAAACACAAGGAAAATGTGAGGTAAAAAATAAGGTATGATTTACATCTAATACTTTTTTCTTTACCACTTTCTTATCCTTTTAGCTAATTTGCACTCATCACTTTTGCTCTACCATCTATCATAGTAACCATATCTTCTATGCGTATTCCAAAGGTATTGGGTATATAAATTCCTGGTTCAATAGTATAAACCATACCATCCTCTATAATAGTGTCTGACTTAGAAGAGATATACGGCATCTCATGAATGTCTAATCCTACTCCGTGCCCTGTACTATGCACATAGTATTCTCCAAAACCAGCCTTTTCTACTATGTCACGTGTTAGGGCATCTATTTTTTTTGCTTTCATACCTGAACGTGCCTTATGTATGGCATTATCATGGGCTTTAAGCACTGTATCGTATGCTTTTTGGATCTTCTTGTGTTTGAAATTCTGATGGGTTTCAAACATCAAGTATTTGTCAGCTTGTACAGTTCTTGTGCGGTCGGAACAATAACGTTTATACTTAAGCCCTGCATCTACCAACAATAAATCATCTTTTTCTAATACTCTTTCAGTTGGTAGTGCATGAGGTCTCGCTGCATTTTTATTAATGGCTACAATAGGGTCGAAACTGAGTTCATACTTTCCAAAATCCCCAAAAATACCTTTAGCCATATGTGTTAAAGTATATTCATCTTTCCCAAAACCATTTTTACGAAATTCATGAGAAAGTTGCTTAAATGCTTTAGCTCCAAGTTTCACAGCTTTTTCAAGTATCTTCAACTCTTTATCTGATTTGATGATACGTTTTTTATGTGAAAAATCTAGCTCCTTCTTAAACATTACTTTACAGTTCTCACTCACACGTTCAAATCCAGCTACTGTCCACTCTTTAGGATCGAAAATAACTTTTTTTACTTTATATTTTTTTAATAACTTAACAGCTTCACCATATAAATCACCATTTATGAGCACTTCTGCACCTACAACATTTTCAGTTGCATCTATCGTATAACGGCTGTCAGTAATAAAATATGCATCAGAGCCTAAACGTAAGTAAAGTGCATTATCACAGCTATAGCCACATTCATAATAGATAGCATTTTCATCTTTAAGCATATAGTTCATGGTGTGCCTTTAAAATTTGTTCGTAACTATATTCCTCCTCATGGAGGAGAGAAGGAGTATAAGAAGTTATTTCTGTCCAGCTTTTGTTTTCTGTTCTTTCATCGCTGCTACTTCAGCAAGCATCTGTGTCATGCCCACCATTGCTAAGTGGTAACCAAAAGGTCCCATGCCTGTAATTTGCCCTGCAGATACAGGTGCGATGAGTGACTTA